>Ga0138256_10001152_pt1 | contig 28409 bp, 23 predicted proteins | sample KNB2016incub_MG_FD_105486 | JGI IMG/M metagenome (GOLD analysis project Ga0138256, IMG submission 105486) | Active sludge microbial communities from wastewater in Klosterneuburg, Austria - KNB2014incub_MG | ecosystem: Engineered > WWTP > Activated sludge > Unclassified | place: Austria...
CAGCGCGTACTCGAAGGCGTAGCGGATCACGCGCTCGGAGCCGAGGCGCGTGATGAGGGCGATGGACTCTGCAGCCGCCTTCTCGTCCTCGCCAATCTTGATGTAGTGCTCCAACCCGGCGTAGAGCCCCTCGGTGTTTTCACGCACGAGCACGATATCGACCTTGTCGAACCGTCCGCCGGGCAGGATGACCTGCGCCGGTCGCACGTTGGCGAACAGGTCGAAGGTCTTGCGCAACGCCACGTTCACCGAGCGGAACCCCTCGCCGACCGGGGTCTCCAGCGGCCCCTTGAGCGCCAGCTTCGTGCGCCGGATCGACTCGAGCGTGGCGTCGGGCATGGGGTTGTTGTGCGCGTGGACCGCCGCCATCCCCGCGAGTTGAATGTCCCACGCGAACGGCGCGCCGACCGCGTCGAGGATGCGCACGGTGGCGTCGGTAATGTCGGGACCGATGCCGTCACCGGGAATGAGCGTACAGGAAATGGGCATGGTGAGACGCAGTGATTAGCGGGAAACCACGAGATCGGACACGCGCCGTGCGAGCGACGCGAGTACCTCCGATCCGAACGTCGAGCTGGGATCGCCGGCGACCTCGCCCACCCAAACGAGCTGGGCGCCTCGGGCATCGACGACCGCGAGCCGGAGCGCGGCACGTCCCGAGGAGCCGGGGCCGTTCGGCACGAACCGCAGGTCGAGCGGGATGAGGGCGTAGCGCGCGTCGCTCACCCCCGCCAGCGCCCGCAGCTGGGAAGCAAACGGCTCGGCGAGCGGCTCGTCGCGCTTGCGCAGCGCCACGCGCACGGCATCGAGCGCGCGCATGGCCGACGGGTCGGTCACGTAGGTCGGATTGCGGCTGGCCGCGCGCCGCAACGCCGGGGGAAAGGCCCACTGCGTCCCGAGCCCCCGCCCTGACAGGGAGTCGGCGAGCACCGAATCGAGCGCCGCGAGCAGCGCCTTGTCGCCGCCCCCCGCGCTCCGCCAACCGAGCGAGTCGACGGCGCTGACTGCTTGTGCCGGGAGGACCATCACGGTCAGCCCCGCAAATCGGGACAGCTGCCCCGCCGAGGGGTCCGGCTGGCCGGCCGGTCCGTACACAGGCGTCGACGGCGATGGCGGCGGCGGCGGCGGAGCCGGCGCCCCAGCGCAGGCCACCAGCGAGCACAGCGCAACCGAAAGGGCAAGCGTCGAGGAAGGCGTCATGTCTACGCGGAAAGCTAATCGCATCGGCGCACCGCGGCAGCGCGAGCGTGGCCCGACGGCGACAAACGTGCGATCGCGCCACATCGCGCGTTGACCCCACCCGCCCCCCACCCCAATTTCGTCGCCGCCTCCCGTCCCCCGTCCCCCGTCTCCCGTCCCCGCCTCTCGTTATGCGCCGCTTCCTCTCCGTCCTCTCGTGGGTCCTCGTCGCCGCCCTGGGGGCTGGCATCTTCGGGTGGATCGCCCTCAACCGGGGCGAACGTGTGAACGCGGCCTGGCTCGTAGTCGCCGCGGTGTGCTTCTACGTCGTCGCATACCGGTTCTACTCGCGCATCATCGCCGCGAACATCTTCGCCCTCGACGCGAACCGGATGACCCCGTCCGAGCGGCTGAACGACGGGCGTGACTTCGTCCCGACCAACCGCTGGGTTGTCTTCGGTCATCACTTCGCCGCGATCGCCGGCCCAGGGCCACTGGTCGGCCCCACGCTCGCGGCCCAGTTCGGCTTCCTGCCGGGGGCGATCTGGATCGTGGTCGGGGTGGCGCTCGGCGGCGCGGTGCAGGACTTCGTCATCCTCGCCTCCAGCGTGCGCCGCAACGGCAAGTCGCTCGGCCAGATGGCCAAGGAGGAGATCGGTCCGGTGGCCGGCATGGTCGCGCTGGTGGCGATCCTCGGCATCATGGTCGTGCTCATCGCCGTGCTCGCCCTGATCGTGGTGAATGCGCTGGGCGAGAGCCCATGGGGCGTGGTGACCGTCGGGCTGACGATCCCCATCGCGCTGCTGATGGGGGGCTACATGCGCTGGATTCGCCCGCACCAGGTGCTCGAGGCGACGGTGATGGGCCTCCTGCTGCTGGTCGTGGCACTCTACGTGGGCCGGTGGGTCGCCGAGAACCCGGCGCTCGCGCCGACGTTCACGCTGAGCCGCACCACCCTTGCGTGGTGCATCATGGTGTATGGGTTCCTGGCCAGCGTGCTCCCCGTGTGGCTGCTGCTGGCGCCTCGCGACTATCTCTCGGCGTTCGTGAAGATCGGCGTCGTCGCGGCGCTCGCGTTAGGCGTGCTCATCGTGCTCCCGCCGCTCGAGATGCCGGCCGTGTCGCGCTTCGTCGACGGAACGGGGCCGGTCTTCGCCGGGAAGGTCTTCCCCTTCTGCTTCATCACCATCGCCTGCGGCGCCATCTCCGGCTTCCACGCGCTGATCTCGTCGGGCACGACCCCCAAGCTGCTGATGCGCGAACCCGACGCCCGGTTCATCGGCTACGGTGCAATGCTCACCGAGTCCATGGTCGCGACACTGGCGCTCATCGCTGCCTGCGTGTTGACCCCCGGGACGTACTTCGCCATCAACGCGCCGCCGTCGGCCATCGGCACCACGGTGGAGAGCGCCGCCCTCGCGGTCGCGAACTGGGGCTTCGTCCTCGACCCGGCGGAGTTCACGGCCCTCACCGCCAGCGTCGGCGAGACCAAGCTGCTCTCGCGCACCGGCGGGGCCCCCTCGCTCGCCGTGGGCATGGCGCACCTCTTTTCCAACGTGCTGGGCGGCACCACGGCGATGGCGCTCTGGTACCACTTCGCCATCATGTTCGAGGCGCTGTTCATCCTGACCACCCTCGATGCGGGGACACGTGTCGGGCGATTCATGCTGCAGGACCTGCTGCGACACATTTCCGAACCGCTCGGGCGGGTCGCGTGGTATCCAGCCGTCGTGCTCTCCAGCGCCATGTTCGTGTCGGCGTGGGGCTACTTCCTCTACCAGGGAGTCGTCGACCCGTTAGGCGGGATCAACTCCCTGTGGCCACTCTTCGGGATTGCCAACCAGCTCCTGGCGGTGGTCGCGCTGTGCGTCGGCACCACGGTCATCGTGAAGATGGGGAAGGCGCGCTTCGCGTTCATCACGATCATTCCGCTGGTGTGGCTGTGCATCGTGACGATGACGGCCGGGTACATGAAGATCTTCTCCCCCGACCCGAAGCTCGGCTTCCTGTCCCACGCGCGCCTCGTGCAGGACCAGATCAACGCCGGCACCCTTCCCGCCAACGTGAAGACCATGGCCGAGGCGGGGCGACTGCTCGTCAACGACCGGGTCGACGCGGCGGTCGCCGGATTCTTCATGATCTCCGTCGTCATCGTCATCGCGGCCTCGGCGAGTGAATGGCTGGCGGTGATCCTCGGGCGCAAGCCGGCCATCAGTACCGAGATCCCGTTCGAGCCGCGCGCCGTCGCGGTGGGAGACTGAACCATGCGCGTGACCCATGTGAGCCCTGCTGACCACATCGCGAGGCGTACCGGCGGCACGCTGGGCCGAGCGACGCTCGTGCACGCGCTGCTCGTGCGCGCTCTGCTGGTCGGCGTTGCCCTCGCTGGCGCCGCCGTGGCGCCGCGCGCGATTCGCGCCCAGCCGCGCGCCGCGCCACCCACGCTCACCATTCCGTGGATGATGCGAGGCCCCGAGCTGTACGGACGCGAACCGCAGCGCGTGCGGTTCACGCCCGACGGCGCGTGGCTGTATTTCCAGTGGCTCCCTCCGGGTACCGACTGGCGCAAGTCGCCGGAGCCGTATCGCGTCCGGGCGTCGGCCGGTGCCACCCCCGAGGCCGTCTCGAAGGCGCACATGGATTCCGTCGCCCCGCTGCTCGCGAACGGTGACCTCTCGCGCGATCGCCTGCGACGGGTGATCGAGCAGGACGGCGACCTATACCTCGTGGACCTGCGGGCGTCGCGGGCCCGCAGACTGACCCAGACCACGACCGACGAGCGGGCCCCGGTCTTTTCCGCCGACGGACGTCGCGTCTTCTTCGTGCGCGATGGTGCCAACATCATGGCGATGGACCTGGACGTGCCGGGCATCGAGCAGCTCACGGACATCCGGCCGGCGCCCGCCCCGCCCACACCGCGCAAGGCCGAGGGACAGCGCGCCTTTCTCGAGGCCCAGCAGCAGGAGCTGTTCGAGTCGGTGCGAGACCGTGTCGCGCGCGACTCGCTCGCCAAGTCCGAGCGTGAGGCCGCGCTCGCACAGCGCCCCACAACCCTGTACCTGCGCGCCAACGAGCGCGTGACCCAACTGTCCGTCAGCCCCAGCGGCCGCGCCCTCCTGTTCACCACCACCATCTCGACCAACGACGCCAAGCAGACCGTCGTCCCGAATTACGTGACACTCAGCGGGTACACCGAGGACCTGCTCGTCCGCACCAAGGTCGGCGATGCGCTCAACGGCGGTCGCGCCGGGATGATGCGACTGCCCGGAGGGCAGCTCTCGTGGCTTCATCCGATCCCGGGAGACACCACCGCCATCCCTTCGATCGTGGCCGCGCTGGGATGGAACGATGCCGGTACGCAGGCGCTGGTCTTCGCCGAGCAGCGTGACTTCAAGGCCCGCTACCTGCACGTGCTCGAGGCGGAGTCGGCGCGCCTCACGACCCTCGACGTGCTGCGCGACTCAGCGTGGGTCGGGGGACCCTGCAACACGTGTGGTGGCTGGCTGCCCGGGTCCTCGCGGGCCTGGTTCGTGAGCGAGTCCGACGGATACGCCCACCTCTACACGATGAACGCCGATGGCAGCGATCGGCGCCAGCTCACCGCCGGCAAGTTCGAGGTGCTCGACGCACGCCTGAGCCACGACCGCAGCGCCTTCGAACTCCACACCAGCGAGGTTTCGCCGTTCGAGCGGCACTTCTATCGCCTCCCGGTGGCGGGGGGCGCGGCGACGCGCCTGACGACCAGCGTCGGCGGACACACGGTCGTGGTGTCGCCGGACGGGCGCACGCTGGCCGATGTGTATTCCACTGCCAACAGGCCGCCCGAGCTCTTCGTCACGGCGAACCGGCCCGGCGCTCCGCTCGCGCAGCTCACGACCTCCCCAACGGCGGAATGGCTGGCATATCCGTGGCGGACTCCCGAGATCGTGATGATTCCCGCGTCGGATGGCATCGAGGTCCCGGCGCGCATCTATCGTCCGCAGGACGCGGGGGCGGCGCCTAACGGTGCTGCGGTCATCTTCGTGCACGGCGCCGGGTACATGCACAACGTGCACCGCTACTGGTCGAGCTATTCGCGCGAATACATGTTCAACCATTACCTCGCCAGCCGGGGCTACGTGGTGCTCGACATCGACTACCGGGCCAGCGCGGGCTACGGCCGGGACTGGCGCACGGCGATCTATCGCTGGATGGGAGGCCGCGACCTGCAGGACCAGGTCGACGGATCGCGCTACCTGCAGAAAACATTCGGCATCCACCCGGAGCGCATCGGGCTGTATGGCGGGAGCTACGGCGGGTTCATGACGCTGATGGCACTGTTCAACGCGCCGAAGGAATTTGGCGCCGGCGCCGCGCTGCGATCGGTCACCGACTGGGCCCACTACAACCACGGGTATACCGCCCGCATCCTCAACCAGCCGCAGCAGGATACGCTCGCCTATCGCCGGTCGTCGCCGCTGTACTTCGCCGAGGGACTCGAGGATCCGCTCCTCATGGCCCACGGCATGGTCGACGTGAACGTGCACTTTCAGGACATCGTCCGACTCACCGAACGCTTCATCCAGCTTGGCAAGACCGGCTGGGAACTGGCAGTGTATCCCGTGGAGGACCACGGATTCGTGCGCCCGTCGTCGTGGACCGATGAGTATCGCCGGATCTTCGAATTGTTCGAGACGCAGTTGACGCCGCGACGTTCAGCGGCGCCGGGAGGAGGATCGCCATGAACTGGAGCAGCAGCATTCTTGCGCGGATCGCGCGCGCCACCCGGACGCTCAATCGCATTATTGGCGCGCCCGATTATGACACATACCTGTCACACGCGCGCACCTGCCATCCGGACGCGGCGCTCATGACGCGCGACGAGTTCGTGCGCCAGCGGCTGGAGGATCGGTATTCGCGCCCCGGCGCTCGCTGCTGCTAGCGCCGGGGCAGCGACGCGGTGGGCCCTGGCGCCGGACCGCACGGGGCGACGCGGGGAAATCCGGCCAGCGATACCGGACGTAGTACCTTGGTCAGGTGATACCGCCCGAAACGGCATGAGACGCCGGCAACGGACGCATCGCCGCACCCGTCCCCGCTCGCCCCGCTCTTCTACCGAAGGACTGCCGTGCGTCGCCTCGCGAAGCTCATTGCCCTGACCGTGCTGCTCGGCTACGCCGGAATCGTCGTGGCCGTGAAGCTCTCCGAAAAGGGGATGGTCTACCATCCAGCCGATCGCCTGGTCACGCCCCCGCCAGCGTCGTTCGCCCTGCGTGAGAAGACCGTGCGATATGCGTCCGCCGACGGCACGACGCTCTCAGCCTGGATCGTTCCGGCCGCCCCTGACGACTCGCTCGGCATGTGGCTACTGGTGTGCCACGGCAACTACGGGAACATCGGCTACGGACAGCGCCCCGAGTTCTATGCCCACGCCCGCGACACGGGATTGAACCTGTTCGCGTTCGACTATCGCGGATTCGGCGCGAGCGAAGGGGAAGCGGACGAACAGGGGATGTACGACGACGCCCTCGCGTCCTGGCACTATCTCACCGATTCCCTGCACGTACCACCCTCGCAGATCGTGATCTTCGGACATTCACTCGGCAGTGGCGTGGCGACCGAACTCGCGACGCGAGTCGATGCGGCGGCGCTCGTGCTGGAGGGGGCCTTCACCTCAGTCGTCGACCGGGGACAGGAGATCTATCCCGTGCTCCCCGTGCGGCTGATCGGGTCGCAGCGCTTCGAGTCGTTGCAGAAGATGCCACGCGTGGCCGAGCCGAAGCTCTTCCTCCATTCACCGGAAGACGACGTCATCCCGTTCGCTCACAGTGAGCGACTACTCGCCGCCGCGTCGGCGCCCAAGGCCCTCGTCCCGGTTCGCGGCGGGCACATGGACGCGTTCAGCCTCGACAAGGCGGTCTACTTCGGGGCGCTCGCCGACCTGGTGCGCCGAGTGACGCCTGCGCCGCTGGCCGTTCAGGGCGCCGGGGAGTCGTCGGCGCGCGACGCCGTCGGTGGGGATCGTTAGGCGCGGCGCCAGGCAGCGCCAGGCAGCGCCAGGCAGCGCCAGGCAGCGCCAGGCAGCAACAGGCAGGAACCGGCAGCGGCTGGCAGACCGGTCCGAGCCGACCGAGCGGACCTTGTCGCTCTAGGGGAAGTCCGATCGATGCGAGCGCGCCCACGCGTCGGTGCCCACGCGTCGGTGCCGGCGCTCGAGCGAAGGTGGGGATGCGCTCAGGCGAGCGTGCGGCGTGGAACGACGAGGTAGAGCAGGCACGCCGACACCGCGGCGATCGTCGCTCCCATCGTGAATGCTGTCGGCGCCCCCCACCGATCCCATACGCCGCCGAAGAGTAGCGATGCGGGGAGTGCGCCGAGACCGAGCGCGAGGTTGTACCACCCGAACGCCCGTCCCCGGGCGGCAACGGGAACGAGGTCGGCGACGAGCGCCTTCTCGACTCCTTCGGTCAGCCCGAAATAGACGCCGTAGACGAGGAAGAGCGCCCACACCATGGCGTATCCGGTGGCATGGGCGAAGCCGAGATAGACGGCAGCGTAGATGAGCCAGCCGACAGCGATCAGCACGCGACGTCCGACGCGATCGGACAGCACCCCGGCCGGCGCCGACGAGAGGGCCTTGACCACGTGGAGCGCGGCCCACAGGACGGGGAGCAGCGCCGCACTGACCCCCAGGTCGCGCGCGCGGAGCAGGAGGAAGGCGTCGGTGGAGTTGCCTAACGTGAAGAGCAGGAGGACGACCAGGTAGGCGTGGAACCCGCGTCCGAGCGGGGCGGACGGGTCGCGCCGGGGGCCCCCCCCCGACAACAACATCGTCGCGTCCTCCCCGTGCGCCGGTACCATTCCCCTGCCGACAGGGTCCTCACGCACCATCACCAGCAGGACGACGACCGCCAACGCTGCCGGCACCGCGGCTAGCAGGAAGACGGTGCGCAGCGACACGTCGCCCCATCGCAGCAGCGCGAAGGCAACGAGCGGACCGATGACCGCCCCGAGGTGATCGGCACTGCGGTGAAACCCGAAGGCGCGTCCGCGCAGCGATGGCTCGACCGAGTCGGCCAGCATCGCATCGCGCGGCGCCGTCCGGATCCCCTTCCCCATCCGGTCGCCGATCCGGATCGCGAAGACCTGCGCCGCGCCCATCGCCAGCCCCATCAGCGGGCGCAGGAACGACGACAGCAGGTACCCCGCCACCACGATCGGCTTCCGTCGCACCAGGCGATCGCTCCACCACCCCGAGGCGTACTTGAGGAGCGACGCGACCGACTCCGCCGCCCCCTCGATTGCGCCGATCGCCATCGCATTGGCGCCCAGCACGGTCGAAAGGAAGACCGGGATGAGTGGGTAGATCATCTCGCTGGAGACGTCGGTGAACAACGACACCAGCGAGAGCGCGATGACCGCGCGCGGCAGCACTCGTCGAGCCATGGGAGAAATGTACCCGTCCCTCGCCCCTCCGGACTTGCGTCACCGGCGTCCATGCGAGCATTTAGGTGCCATGTCCGCCAGCACCGGCGCCGTTCGGCGCGTGTACGACGCCCTCCTTCCGGCCCGTCGTCACCTTCTCGCGCGCGACGCACAGACCATCGACCGCCAGGTCTCGCTGGCCGAGATCGCCGCTCCCAGCGGGCACGAGGCGACGCGCGCCGGCGCCGTGCAACGCCACCTGCGACGGCTCGGGCTCCCCGCAACGATCGACGCCGCCGGGAACGTGATCGCCGAACGGCGCGGCAGCGCCGACGAGCCCCCCGTCGTCGTGTGCGCCCATCTCGATACGGTCTTCAACGAGGACCTCTCGCACCACGTGATGCGGACCAGCGACCGGCTGATCGGCCCCGGAATCGGCGACAATGCCCGCGGCATCACCGGGATGCTGGCAATCGCCGAGGCGCTCGACGCGGGCCAGGTCCGGACGCGGCACCCGATCCTGTTCGTCGCGACCACCGGCGAGGAAGGGTGCGGGAACCTGCGCGGGGCACGCCACCTGTTCGCATCCGTCGCCGCCGAGGCCCACGCCGCGATCGCCCTCGATGGCGCCGGCGACGAGCGCATCGTGACGCATGCGTTAGGCATCCGTCGCTTCCGCATCTCGTATGCCGGACCGGGGGGACACAGCTGGGCGTCGTACGGCACGGTCAATGCGATACACGCGGCGGCGGCCCTCACCGCCCGGGTCGCCGAGTGGCCGCTGGCCGGTGCCCCGCGCACCGTGCTCACCGTGAGCCGGATCGGCGGCGGCTCGGCCATCAATGCCATCCCGAGCGAAGCGTGGATGGAGATCGACCTTCGCTCCACGTCCTCGGCGGAGATCGACCGACTCGACGCCGAGATCCGGGTCGCGGCCGGCCAGGTGCTTGCCGCGCACAACCGCCAGCGCCGGCACGGCAGCGCCCTCCTTCAGCTGTCGCTCGAGGTCATCGGCGATCGTCCCGGCGGCGCCCTGGCCGGCAACGCCTTTCTCGGGCAGGCAGCCTTCGATGCCACCCGCCTCGTCGGGCGCACCCCGGAGAGCGCCGTGGCATCGACCGACGCCAACATCCCGCTGCACCTGGGGATCCCTGCCATTGCCGTCGGCGCCGGGGGACGGGGCGGCGACGTGCATACCTCGCGCGAGTGGTTCGAGAACCGCGATGGGGTGCTGGGCCTGGTACGAGCCATGACGGTGCTGGTCGCGACTGCCGAACTGGCCTGAACGGCGCAGCGGCGCCTAACGTTCCACGGGCATGCTCGCCAGGCGCGCGCGATTCCGCGCCAGGCGCGCGGCCACCGCTCGGCACTCGACAATGTGATCGACGACCATGGGGGCGTCCCGGCGGATGTTCGCCAGCCCCCCGGTGGCGTCGTAGTTGTGGCCCACGAAGTACAGGCCGGACTGGTCGGCGCTGGTCACGCGATCGCGCCGCAGGGCAAAGCCCCTGGCATCGCGCTCGACCAGCGTCTCCACCATGCCTAACGCTGGCGCGTAGCCGGTCGCGAGGATGATCGCATCGAACGGGAGCGAGGACCCGTCGGAGAACACCGCTCCGTCGCTGGTCAACGCCGTGATCTCCCCCTGCTGCAGGCTCACCGCCCCGGAGCGGATGGCATCGACCAGGTGGAAGCCGATCACCGGGATGCCATCGAGTGGCGAGTGCGCCGGAAGCGGCAACACCGGCGGGCCGCGCCGGCGCTCCGTCAGTCGGGCCACGCCACGCACGACCACTTCCTGCACCGCGCGCGGGAACTTGCGCACCACCGACGAGAGGTACTGGATGGGGATTCCGGCGATCTCGCGGGGCACGACGTGCGCCCCCGACCGCACGAGCAGGGTGACCTGCGCCCCGGCGAGCGCCAGTTCGCTCCCGATCTCGCCGCCGGAGTTTCCCACGCCCACGACCAGGACTCGGCGTCCCACGAATCGGTCCGGCCGCCGATAGTCGACGGAGTGCAGCAGCTCGCCCCCATACCCGGCGCGCCCGTCGATCGCCGGCACACGTGGATTGGCCACGATGCCTGTGCACACGACGGCAGAGCTGCCCTCGATACGGGCGCCGTCGGCGAGCGTGGCGGCCCAGCCGAAGCGGGACCGACGCAGCTCCTGCACGTCCATCCCAGTCTCGACGCGCAGCGAAAACGACGTCGCGTAGTCGTCCAGGTACCGCCGGAACTGTTCGCGGGTCGGGAAGAGCGGCGTCCCGCGTGGGTACCGCCTGCCGGGGAGCGTCGACATGTGCCGCCCCGTGTGCAGCACCAGCGAGTCGTAGAGATTGGCCCAGGTGTGGCCGAGCGTCGCCCCTCGCTCCAGCAGCCGATGGTCGATCCCGCGCCTCGTGAGGCAGGCCGCCGTGGCCAGCCCGGCTGGCCCCGCGCCGATCACGAGCACTGGATACGCGGGATCGGGCATGGCTCGCGCGTGGAGGTGTAGCGCCTGGCGCAGCGCGCGCCGGGGCGGGTGCCGCGGAGCGCGCGTGCGCGCCCCGCGGCCCAACGGTCACGCGTCCGCGCGTACCTCGGAGTGGTCGCCGATCGTCACCTGGCCCGTGATGCCCGCCAGCACCACGTGGTCGCCCACGAGTGACGTGTCGAGCGTGCAGCGGGCGATGCGCGTCTTGTCGCCGATCACGCAGTCGCGCAGGCGGGCATGCTCGATCACGCTCCCCGTCCCGATCGAGACGTTGGGTCCGACCACCGACCCGGTGATCGTGACGCCGTCCTCGATGTACACCGGATGCACCAGCTGCGAGGCGTCGATCCCCGCCGGCACCCGCGCCCGTCCCTTCTCCAGCATTGCGCGGTTGGTCTCGAGCAGGGTGTCCAGCTTCCCGGCGTCATACCATCCATCCACGTCGAGCACCTTGATCTTCGCCCCGTGGTCGATCATGTACTGGAACGCGTCCGTCAGGTAGTACTCGCCGGCGTTCATCGGGGCGTTGAGCACGTGCGCAATCCCTTCGTAGAGCAGCTTCCAGTTGCGGATGTAGTAGAGCCCGATGTTCGCCCGCTTCGAGATCGGCGTCGTGGGCTTCTCGACGATCCGCGTCATGTGGCCCGCATCGTCGGCGACGACCACGCCAAAGCGCTGGTAGTCCTCGACCTCCTTGACCCAGATGATCCCGTCGGCATCGGTCGTGTTGATCACCGACAGGTCGGCGTCGAAGATCGTGTCGACGAAGATGATCAGGACCGGGGCGTCCACGTGCGGCTTCGCCAGCGCCACCGCCCCGGCAGTCCCATCCTGCACCTTTTGCTCGATGAAGATGCCGGGAATGGCGAATGCCGCGCGCGCGTGCGCCTCCACCGTGTCCTTCAGGTGGCCCGTGATATAGATGACCTGGTCGACGGTCCCGAGCCGGGCCACGTCGTCCATGACGTAGTCCATGACCGGCTTGCCCGCCACCTTGAGCATCGGCTTCGGCGTGATGTGCGTATGCGGCCGCAGCCGCGTCCCCTTCCCTGCAAGCGGTATGATGACCTTCATGGTGCGCTGGTCCCCTCTCGACCGTAGCGGTCCTTGATGCGTACAACGTCGTCCAGCTCGGGCGTGGATGCCTCGAGCACGTCGCAGTCGGTCACGGCCTCCATATAGTGCACCGTACCCGGCGTGATGCGAAACGCATCCCCCTGTCGCAGGTGCATGTCCCGCAGGTCAGGCTCGCCCTCCAGTTGCACCCAGTAACGCATCTCTCCCGCGAGCAGGTAGATCGTCTCGTCCTTGACCTCATGGTACTGCACGGAGAGCGCCTGACCCGCCGTGATATGGAGGATCTTGCCCACGTAGCGATCGGTGTGCGCCCAGATGATCTCGTACCCCCAGGGCTTGGGAACGCGACGAACGTCGCGGCGGCCGCTCATCGTCCACCCATGGCCGGGCAGCCGCACGAGCGACGACGGTTTGCAGCTGGTGCGGTGCCCAGCAGTCGCGGGCGACCGCCTCTGTGTCGCCTCGAATCAAACGGTAGCAGGACGCGCATGGTCACTGGATGCGAAGGTGCGGCCGCGCTCTCGAGCGCATCGGACGCCGGGGCGACCGTGCCGGCGGCAATATCGGCCGCGCCCCCCTCACGTGCAACCAGCATGCCTCCGCGACGCTGCGTCGACCCGGACGACCCGCGCGCCCCGCGCGCCCCGGGTCGCGTTGTCGGGGAACAGTCCCGGGTCGCGCCGCAGGGCCACACCTCGACGTCGCTGGGCCCGGTCCGCATCCGCGACGGGACGCCGCCCCCCGTGCGCCAATGGGCGTCGCGCGGGCGTCGCGCGGGCGTCGCGCGGGCGTCGCGCGGGCGTCGCGCGGGCGTCGCGCGGGCGTCGCGAGGGCGTCGCGCGGGCGTCGCAAGGGTCATGCGCAGCGCGGGCCACCGACCCCTCGAGGTCGATGGCCCGCCCTGCGCCTCCGGACACACCCGCGCGCGACGCGGTCCGCGCGATCCTAACGAGCCGTTCCGGCGTTCAACTGGGCCCGCAGCATCGACAGGCGCTTCCGAACCGATCCATCCATCACCGTATCGCCGACCTTGACGATGATGCCACCGAGCATGGTCGAGTTGACCTGCACGTGCGGCACGACCGTCTTGCCCAGGCGCTCCGACAGACTGCGCGCGATGGCGGCCCGATCGGCCTCAGTGGCCTCGCGCGCGAGTATGACCTGCGCGTGCACGCGCCCTTCGGCCTCATCCACCAGGTTGCTGTACTCGACCGCGATGTCGGGGATCAGCGTCTGCCGGCGATTGTGGACGAGCTTCTGCAGGAACCGCACGAGCATCCGCGGCAGCACGGGACCGAACGCCTTCTCCAGGACCGCGTTCTTCTGCGACGCCGAGACCTGGGGCGCGGCGAGGAAGTTCTCCAGCCGAGCGTCGCTCTTCACGGCGTCCGACACGCCGAGGATCAGCGCGCCCCATGCATCGAGCGCGTTCGCCTTGCGGGCGAGCGCGAGCAGCGCTTCCGCATAGTTGCGGGCGATCGTGGATTCGCGCATCTACTTCTTCGCCCCGGTCGCGGGAATCGAGGCGAGGAAGTCCTCGACCAGCTTGCGGTTGCCCGCATCGTCGAGGTTTCGCTCGATCAACTTTCCGGCGCCGGCAAGGGCGAGGTCCACCGCCTCTCGCCGCAACTCGGCGATCGCACGTGACTTCTCGCCGTCGATGTCGCGGCGAGCCCGATCGAGCAACTCCTGCTGTGCTGCCTTGGTCTCCTCGAGCATCGACAGCTTGAGCTTTTCGGACGTCGCACGCCCCTCGGCGATGAAGCGCTGCGCCTCAGCGCGCGCCGCCTCGAGGTTCGCGAGCTGCTCGGCGAGCAGCTTGGCGGCCTCCTCCCGATCGCGCTTGGCGCTGGCGAGCGCCGCTTCCAGCGCATTCTCGCGCGCCTCGACCGCGGCGATCAGCGGCTTGAAGGCGAAGCGCGACAGCACGACCAGCAGGAGGATGAAGATGAGCAGGGTCCAGAACATCACCCCGCCGTTCGGCGAGAGGAGGTCGACCTTGCCCCCGCCCTCGGCCGCAGCTGCCAACGAGGGCATGGCGAGAACGAGCAGGGACGAACGCAGGAGAGGGCGCATGGGGAGAGGCGTCGTGAGCCGTTGAAGGCGGAGCGGAGAGAGCACGTCGGATCCCCCGGGGGACCCGACGCGTCGAGTGCTTAGAACTTGCCCTGGATCTGGAACGCGACCACGACGCCGAACAGCGCAGCGCCCTCGATGAGGGCGGCGAGGATGAGCGCGGCGGTCTGGATGCGACCGGCGGCTTCGGGCTGGCGGGCCATCCCTTCGACCGCGTGCGCACCGATGTTGCCGATGCCCATGCCGGCGCCGATAACGGCGAGGCCGGCGCCGACACCGGCGCCGATCAGGGCGAGGCCCTGGTTATTGCTGGTGGCCTCGACGGCCGCCTGAAGCAAGGGGAAGAACGTCATGATGAAGACTCGTGCCTAACGGTGAATGCGTCAGCGCCGTGCGACGACGTGCGGTCCATCGCTGCCTGTCAGCGGACCCCGGGGTCCAACAGGCCTTCCCGGCCGCCCGGCCGGGTACGAACCCGCCCGGCAGCGCGACGCCGGGCCGGTGGAAAGCACAGGACTAGTGGTGCGCCTCGCGAATCTGGCCGATGAACACGCTCGCGAGCAGCGTGAAGATGAAGGCCTGCAGAAAGGCGACGAACAGCTCGAGCATCATGATCGCCACGGCCATCAGGAATGGCGCCGTGGAGATCGGTCCCGCGAAGGTGAAGATCAACCCGATCAGCGCGAGCACGACGATGTGCCCGGCGGTCATGTTGGCGAAGAGTCGAATGGCCAGCGCGAAGGGCTTGGTCAGCTTTCCAATCATCTCGACCGGCGACATGATCAGGAACATCGGGATCCGCATGTAGAGCGGCAGTTCCGTGTTCCAGTAGAAGATGGTGGAGAGATAGCCCATCCCCTGCGCCCGCATCCCGGCCACCTCGACCACCAGGAAGGTGATGATCGCCAGCGTCGCGGTGACGGCGATGTTGCCGGTGGCCGTCGCCCCGAAGGGAACGAGCCCCAGCAGGTTGGCCGTGAGGATGAAGAAGAACATCGTCAGCAGGAACGGCACGAAGCCATTGCCATGGTGCCCGACGTTGGGCAGGATGACCTCATTCCGCATGTAGAGGACCATCGCCTCGATGCCGGCGGCGAATCCCTTGGGATGCCCCACCGCGTGCGTGTGTCGCTTGTGGGCCTGCGCGGCGACGATCAGGACGACGCTCACCAGGACCGCGGCGAACAGCATCATCACGACGTGCTTGGTCGGCGACAGGTCGATCACGACTCCCGCGATGCGCACCGGCTTCCAGAGCGCCTCGCATTCGTGCTCGCTCACCAACCGGCCGATGCAGACTTCCTTGGCAAACGGCGGGAAGAGCGACGGCACCTCGAGGAAGTACGAATCGGTGATGTGGGGCGTGATGATGTCCGTATGCGGCGCCGGTTCACCGGGGACCGCCTCGACCGGCGCGTGCGCATCCTGCGCGGCCATGGGAACCGAGACACCCGCAACGAGCAGCGAGGCCACCAACAGGAGCGTTCGAGACGCGCTCATGACTTGAGGAACAGAGGTTCAACCAACGTCGATGCGAACAGGAACACGGCCAGGCTGATCATCGCCACCGCCGAGGGCAGCCCGAACGGCTTCACGAGCACGAGCGCCCACACCCCGAACACGAGGAAGCGCAGGATCGCCCCGAGCCCCCATCCCGCGATCAGGTTCTTCTCCGCCGTCAGCCGCACGATCGCAAACGCGACCAACTGGGTCGTAAACGCCACCAGCGCGCTCAGCACGATCGCCCGCCGCTCGACACCGGCCGTGTACACCACGGCGAGCACCGCGCCCAACAGCGCGAGCAGCACCGCGCTGGCCGCAGCGTACGACACCATCGCCTTCATGCGTCACCCGCCCGGTTCCGGTCGGCCGAGGCCTTTGCGTGTTCCTCACGCCGTCGGCGCTTCGCCTGCTCGTCCCGCTCGAGATCTGCCATCAGCCGTCGGTACATGCTGTAGAACGCAGCCGCAGCTCCCACCAGGACTCCCACCAGCACCCCCCAGGGTTCCGTATGAAAGCGCCGATCGAGCCACTGCCCTGCGAAAAGAAAGAGAAGAACCGAGGCCGCGAACTGCAACCCGATTCCGGCGTACTTGCCGGCCGCGCGCGACGCACGCTGATCCTCGGATTCACCTGTCGGTGCATCGGTCGGCCGTAGGGGGTCCGGGGTCATTCGGGCGGGGAATCTAGGAGCTTGTGAAATTTTTCGCAAGCGAACGCGGACTCCTGTATTAGAGAAGTCCAACATGAGGCGATGTGACGGAAATCGCTGATAATCTTCAAGTTATAGAATCCTATTGTTCCTTGACTGTCCGTTCGGTGGACCATAAGTTCGCCAGCGGTACGATTCGTGATTCACCTTACCGATCTCAGCGGGGCTCCTCGGCGCATGCGGCGGCGTTTTCTTCTTCTTTTTTTCCCGGTGCTTCTCGTGGCCACCGCGTGCGGCCCGCGCGCGCGCGCGACCGAATCTGCGGCCCGGCAGCGCCTCGTCGACGGTCCGCCGGTCGTGTCGTCGTTCGATGTCAGCACGCAGGGTGACGTGCGGTTCGCGCTGCACGTGACGAACAACGCCGGCAAGCGCATGGAGTTGACGTTCCCAAGCGGACTGACCCATGACATCGTCGTGCTCGACGACCTCGGGCGCGAGGTGTGGCGCTGGAGCGAGGGCCGCATGTTCACGCAGACGCTGCAGAACCGCATCCTCGACGCGAGCGAGACGGTCTCGTATGCCGCCGAGTGGCAGCCCGAAACGGCGCACGGAGCTTTTGTCGCCGTCGCCTCGCTGCGCAGCGAGAACCACCCCGTCGAGCAGCGCGTGCGATTCGTCCTGCCCTGAGTCCTTGCGCCGTCCGGCGCGGGGGCCAGCACGACGGGCAGCACCATGAGCGGTTTGGTGCGTGGCACAACGATTGGCGCAACGGTCTGCACATCAATCGGTACGGCGAGCCCAACGCGAGGCTCGCCGTTTGCGTTCTGCACATACGACGCATCCCGCGCGTGATGCGCGTCGACGCGATCGCTCTTATCCGCGCTCCGCGCGCGCATTACTTTCCGGCGACTTTCTCCCAGGACTTGGCGTGGGGACCTCTGAACAGACACAAGCGCCGCGCGACGAGCGCGATCTAGAACTCCTCCAGAAGCTGAGCGTTTCGCGCAAGGCGCTGCTCGCACAGATCGGACGCAAGATCATTGGGCAGGAAGCCGTCGTCGAGAACCTGGTCGCCGCCATCCTGGCGGGTGGGCACGTGGTCATCGTCGGCGTACCCGGCCTCGCCAAGACGTTGCTGGTGCAGACCGTGGCCGAGGCGCTGGACCTGACCTTTTCCCGCGTGCAGTTCACGCCCGACCTGATGCCGGGCGACATCACCGGCACCGAACTGCTCGAGGAGGATCACGCGACCGGCCGACGCGTCTTCAAGTTCGTGAAGGGACCCGTCTTCGCAAACGTCGTCCTGGCCGACGAGATCAACCGGGCCCCGCCCAAGACGCAGTCGGCGCTGCTGCAGGCCATGCAGGAGCGCACCGTCACCGTCGCCGGGCAGACCCACAAGCTTCCGTCGCCGTTCTTCGTGTTGGCCACCCAGAACCCGATCGAGCAGGAAGCCACGTATCCGCTGCCCGAGGCGCAGCTGGACCGCTTCATGTTCGAGCTGAACGTGGGCTATCCGTCGTTTGAGGAAGAGGAGCGGATCGTGATGGCGACCACCGGCGCCGTCGACGTCGAGATCGAGCCCGTGCTGCGGGGCGACGAGGTGCTCGCGCTGCAGCGCCTCGTGCGTCGCATGCCGACGCCGCCGTCGATCGTGAAGTTTGCCGTCGGCCTGGCGCGCTCCACGCGCCCGAGCGAACCGAATGTGCTGCCCGACATCAAGAAGTACGTGTCGTACGGCACCGGCCCGCGCGCCTCGCAGTACCTCGTGCTCGGAGCCAAGGCGCGCGCCGCCATGGATGGCCGCCCGGTGCCGGACCTGGACGACGTGCGCAGCATCGCGATGACCGTGCTGCGGCATCGCCTGGTCATGAACTTCCAGTCCGAAGCGGAGGGGATGGGCGCTGACCGCATCGTGGGGCTCGTGCTCAATCGCTGACGACCACGCGACGAGGTGCAGCCACGTGACCGGCTGCACCCGGTGGGCCTCTCGCGCTCCGTGACCGCACCGCACACCTTTGCACCGCCCGCGTGACGCCGAAGTGACGCGGGCGGTGATCTTTCCGGGGTCCCGTTCTCCCCTGCTCGGTGGTGCTGCCCCCGCGGAGAGTGCTTGTGCTGCGTGCCCTCACGTTCGGCCAGTGTGCCTTCGAAACTCCGGTCGCCCGAATCGCCCCCGATTCGGAGGTGCACTTCGGATTGCTGCTGAGCATCGTCAGCGCCCCCGCAGACGGCGTCGCCCGCGACGAAGTGGTCTCGCGACTCTGGCCGAGGGCCGCCGGCGAGGACGGGCGTCATTGCCTGCGCCAGGCCATGTACCGCCTGCGCCAGTTGGGCGTCTCGGTGCAGCTGAACGCCGGTCGCATCGTCCTGCACGACGCGCGCTCAGCCCTCGACGTGCACAGTCTCCTCTACGGCACGCCCACGCAGGCTGAATTGGTACGCCTCGGCGCCATGTCGTTCCTTCCCTCGTACGAGCCGTCGCTGGGCGAATCGTTCGACCACTGGCTCGAGACGCTGCGCGAACGTGTGGCCATGCGCCTGTGTCGCGCCCTGGCCGACGAGGTGGCGTCGACGCGCAGCAGGGGGCGGTTCCACGACATGGGACACGTCGCGAGGGCCCTGCTCGTCCTCGATCCACTCAACGAGCTTGCCACGATGGTGCTGGCGGAATCGCTCGCTCTCCAGGGAAGCAAGGTGGAGGCGCTGCGCCTGCTCGAGGAGTACGAGGTGGAGGTCGGCGCCGTCAACCGCAACCTGCAGCTCCCGGCACGCGTGCTGCGCCGTCGCGTGGCCGAGGTGCTCGACGACGGGTTGCAGCTCCGGCAGTTCGAGGTCCCCTTCGTGGGTCGGGAACGCGAGTTCTGCGCCTTGCGGACGCTGTGGCGCGACGTACGTGGCGGCCATGCCCGGGCCGTCATCGTCAGTGGCGAGGCCGGCATCGGCAAGAGCCGCCTTGCCGGGGAGCTCGTGCGGCTGGCAGCACTCGACGGCGGGCGGGTCGCCCGGTACACCACGTCGGCCGGGGACTCGTTCACGCCCATCAGCACGCTCGTATCGGTCGGCCAGCAGCTACTCACGCTTCCCGGTGCGCTGGGATGTGCGGCCGAGCAACTGTCCTACATCCGCCGACTCGGCACGCCGGAGAGCGTCTCCGCGTGGAGCGTGGCCGGCATGGCCGCCGACGTGCTGTACGCGCAACTCGTCCACGCGTTCGCCGAACTGGTCTCGGCCATCGCCGAGGAGGCGCCGCTGATCATCTCCGTGGATGACGCCGAGCGCCTGCATCCCACGACGTGGCGCGTGCTGGTCGACATCTGGGATCGGGTCGGGCGTCGCGGCGTGCTCTTCCTGCTCGCCGCTCGCCGCCTGCCGCCGTGGTTCGGCTCCTTGGGGACCCGATCGTGCGAGCGATTGACGCAACACCTGCCGATCGCCGCGTTCAGTCGAGAGGAGTCGCACGAGTTCGTCCACGCGTGGTCGGCGCAGAACCGGACCACCGTGTCTGATGGCATGGTCGCCCTGCTGGCGTCGATCTCGCGGGGGAATCCGTTCTACCTGACCGAACTCGCGGCGCACGTGGGACACGGGGGAGACCCGGACCAGACGCCGTCGACGATTCTCGACCTGATCGGCGCGCAGTGCCGCGTCTTGAGCAAGGCAGCGCACCGCGTGCTCGTCGTGATCGCCGTGCTCGAGTCGCGGGCGACGACGGCGCGCGTGACGCGGGTGCTGGAACAGCCGGCATCCGACTTCATGGCGGCGCTTGACGAGCTCGAGGAGGCGGGGCTGGTGACGACGCAGGGACCGGCGGTTCGGGTGCGGCACCGGCTGGTGGACGAGGTGGCGCGATCGCTGGCGATGCCGAGCGTGGTGGACTTTGCCCATGGTCGGGCGGCCGCGGTGTTGGAGTCCGAAGCGGATGCGACGCTGTCGGTGGAGCTACTCGGTGACTGTGTCACGCACTGGGAGCGAGCGGGGGAGACGCGACGCGCGTACGAGGCCGCGATGAAGCTGGGGTATCGGCTGGTGGGGTTGGGGATGGGGGAGGAGGCGAAACTGGCGTTCCGCAGCGCGTATCGATGCAGCGCGACCGACGACGAAAGGCTACAGGCCCTCTCAGGCTCGATCTCCGCGAGCAGGCTATGCGCAGCATGGCATGAGGTCCTTAGTCTCTGCGACGAGCGGAGGAAGGTTCTCCGAACTGCCGCTCTAGCTAGCACAGCCGAAGATGAGTTTCTGCTTTTCGAGAGTGAGGCTCGGATATTCGCGTTCGCAAGTCACGCTGAAGCGCAACGGCTTACTTCGCTTGCCGCACAAGAAAGTCGCAAGAGCGACTTTCGCCTCCAAGCCGCGACAGTGGCCGCCATGATTGCTGACAACAACTACGACCCCGCTGGCGTCAGGTGCGCATTCGATGCTGCCAAGGCGCTGCTCGACTCGCCGCACGCATCGAACGAAGCATACTTGCTTCAACTCATCTACCACACGTCCGTAGGTCAGGTGACCCACGTGCACCGCATTGCCCTTCAATACGCCAACATATCGCGCGAGGCAGGTGAGAAGCGCCTCACCATTCATGGATTGCGACGAGCTGCAAATGCGCTGGTTCGGGTTGGGCATTACGACGAAGCCTTGCCGCTACTAATGGAAGCACTAGCAACCGCGACTCGACTGGGACTCCCACGGCAGATCTTCGCAACCTCAGATATTCTCACAAGCACCTACCTTCTGAGTGGCAACCTCGCTCCGATCCGAACTGAGCTACAGCGTCAGCGCGAGATTCTCGAGGCTATTGACCACGACGAAGCGATGACGGCTATGCTGAGCTACTCGAGCGCGCAACTCGCCTGGCTCACGCGCGATGTGGCGCTTGCCGAAGAAGAGCTGAAGAAAGATGGAGGCAACGCGCATCAATGGTTGGCGGCGGCAGAATTCTGCTCCCTGATCCGCCAACTCGCAACGCAGCTCCTAGCCGATCCTACCTCCATCCGAACCGACGACGTTTCTCGTTGCCTCGCCCTGTTCCGCAAAGGCAGCGGACTTGGACGTCAAGATATCAATGCCTCCGTGCTGCTTGGCGCGCTTCGACACGTGCGTAAGAGTCGCACAGCGCTATCCATGGAGTCCTCCTACAAGCGGATGCGGAGGGAACTTTCGCCCGGCGTTTTCCAACTTGCTCTCGTGAGAGCACGCGAGAGTCACCACTAGTGGTTCAGCTACGCCACTGCGCTCTCAGCGGTTGTTGATCCGACTATTGCGGCCGCGCTTCTGGATGCTTGTACCGACTCGAATAGCTCCGCCCACGCTTTCGGCGAAACCACGACGTCACAGATGGCTGGATCGAACTGCTTCCCTCGGAACTTGACGAATTCTCTCCTAGCCTCCTCGGCTTCAAGCGCCTTTCGGTACGGTCGATCCGTTGTAATCGCATCGAGCGTGTCCGCAAACATGATGATACGAGAGGCCAGCGGAATGTTCTCCCCCCTTATGCCGTCGGGGTATCCAGTTCCATCCCAGTTTTCGTGGTGATGTCGCACGGAAGGCACAATGTCCTTCAAGCTACTAAGAAGGCCTACCAGCTCCGCTCCTCGCACTGGGTGCCGCTTCATGAGTTCCCACTCGTCGGGCGAGAGCCTCCCTTCCTTCGTTAGAATGCGCGCGAACTGCTCGTCGATCTTTCCCACGTCGTGAAGCAAGGCTGCCACTTCAACACGTTCCACTTCTGCTGCGCCAAGCCCAAGTGCTTTCGCAATGACTCGCGATGACTCCGATACTCGCCTTGAGTGACCGGACGTGTATGGGTCGCGAGCCTCGATCGCAGCAACCATGAGATCGAGCAGTTCCTCGGTCACACCGGTCAGTTCCGCCGTCGTTCTAAGCAACTGGCGAACAGCGACTAGAGGTACGGCCATACCGACAGAACCGAGCAGCCCGAGGTTCTGAGTCAGCCAAGCTAGATAAAACGTGAGAAAAACGTGGAAGAAGAAGAAGACAGCGGTCGACTTATTGCCGTCAACCCAGGTGCGAAGGAAGGGCTGTCCCGTCACGACAGACACGACAGCACTGACGCTCATCGTATTGACAAGCATCACGCTTGCCACAAGGAGCGAAGCTGGACCAAGGTTTGCGGCCGCGGCCTCGAAAAAACTCCCTGACTCGAGAACTCCAAACGGACGTCCGCCGAGTCGATGAAACAAGAGAGCACCGACTCCGAAACCGAGCGTTACCTGCGCGACGTTAAACACGAACTTCAGCGGCGGTCGCTTCTTGACTATTTCAGTGATGACTTGCGCTGCGACTACGAGCGAAAGACCCCGATAGTCAGGAACGAGGAGAACGGCACTCGAGAGTGGAATGAGCGCGATCGAGCCGACCACACTACGACCTTGCGCGTAGAATGACATGAAATCCGCGAGGACTCCAACCACTGCGAGCGTGAGCCCCAGGAGAATCGCCGATTCCGTTCTCACCCCGACGACGCTAAACACGGCATAGAATGCGGCAACGGCCGCCGCCGCGATTGCCACTACGACCGGCGTCGCCTTGATGCTGCTCCCGCGGGTCGTCGGCGCCGGCTCAACGCGTTCTGTGAGCCGGCTCCATGGCCGCGGCTTCAGGCGTTGGTTAGAGTTCTGCACTCGGGAGCCTTCCAGCTCTGCGATACTCGCATGTTGCCCGGCGCGCGCCGATCTCATCTAGTTCGCAATCCACTCTGCTGCCGCCAAAGAAAGTCGGAGGGCCCCCGCCCCGCGCTAGTTCCAAGTCAGAAGGCCAGAAAGAGCTCCGACAATCAACTGGATAATGCTCATACCAGCGTCACCTCCCCTTGAGCGTCATGCCCAATCCTCCGGACATGCGATCCTAAATAGGTTGGCTCCGCTCGTACTGCTGGTGTTCCCGCTCTACTTCGCTCTCACGGGAACGGGGGCCTCAATTGTGGTTTCGATACGGTCGATTCGCGTCCCGCGCCTGGCCGCCATCTCCCGACGCCTCGGCGCGCAGCCCTACTTGCGCGACAGCCAGCGATTGGTTGCGTCCAGCACCGCCAGCACGCCGGCGGTCTCGGGGCTGTCCTTCACCTCACAACTCCCCGTCAGCAGCACACTCGCGCGCGACTGCTGCGCCGTCACCCCCACAAACACGAACTCACGGTCGAACGCCTCGATCAGCTTCACGCCGCCAAGGTCCAACGCTCGCATGCCAGGGTCAGCCGACGCAATCGCACGCAATGCCGCCCGCGCGGCCAACTCGACCCTCGAGCGCTCGCTCTCCACGCCCTCAGCTTCACCGTGAAAGGACTGGTCACCCTTGCTGAGGGTAACACGACACGTATTTCCTGTAGCGCGCGACCGACGAACCTCGACATCCTCGAAATAAAACGGCCGGGGAACGATCGCCAGGGCCACGCCCGCCGCCGGCGTCGCAGAAACCGCCGCCGCAGGCATCGCCTTCGGACCGCCACCGCCACCGCCCCCCCCTCCCGCCGCCGCATCCTTCGATCCACCCCGGTCCACGCTCGTCGCCACCGAGATCTTGCGGTGGTCGACGCGCATCCCGAGGTGCGCGATCAGCGCACTCTCGATGTTGCGTACCGTCTGCTTCGGCGTAACCTCGGCCCCGGTCAGGACGTGAATCTCGTCCACCGCCCCGGTGTCGCTGGCGATGATGCGCGCGGCGATGACTCCGGGAAGGGTCGACAGCAGTTCCTCCGCACGCCGGATGGGAAGCACACTTCCGGCGATCAGCGGCGACGATTGCGGCAGCGGAATCATCCTCCTCCACGACAGGGCACTAAGCCTCGTCTGCATGTTCGACGCGGCACGCACGTCGACGGGTGGACCTACACAGGGAGCGCGACCACGCACCGCAACCCGCACACGCAGCGGGAACGAATGGAAAGATACGCTGCCGCCGTCGGAATACATTTGCACGCACTCATCCGACCCGCACCGCGCACGAACCACACACCCGCCGTCGATCCGCCCGTGCCGCAGGCAGCCCTCACGCCTCGTCGGAGTCCTCGCTCGCGCCATCCGTCGGGACCAGCTGGTACTCGCGTAACTTCCGATACAGCGTGCGCTCCCCAATCTGCAAAACCTCGGCCGCCTTGCGTCGGTTGCCGCGCGTGTCGCGCAGCGTCGCCTCGATCGCCGCGCGCTCGATCTCGGCCATCGACAGTCCCGCGCGCAGGGTCACGGTGGGCTCGTCGAGCTCCTGCACCATGGGCTCGATCCCGCTCGCCAATCCCGGATACGGCACCCCGGGACGCACCTCGCCGATCCACTGGGACGGCAACTGTTGCGAAGCCTCATCGATGCGCCGACGCAACTCCTCCACCTGTAGCTTCAGCTCGACAAGGCTCCGCAGGATGAATTCCAGCTCGCGTCCCTCCGCCCCGGCGTGCCCGCGCATGACCAGCCCGATCGGGACGGGCAGCAGTCGAGAGCCGCCATCCCGGATCTGCGGTGGAATGTCGGCTGGTCCAACCTCCCGCCCCGGCGCCAGCACGACCATGCTCTCCACCAGGTTCCGCAGTTCACGCACGTTGCCCGGCCACGCATAGTCGCTCAGCAGTTGCATCGCCTCGCCGCTGATCCCGAGGAACGGGCGATCGTGCTGGCGGGACAGCTCCCGCACAAAACGCCGCACGAGGATCGCGATGTCCCCCTTCCGCTCCCGCAGCGGCGGCAGGTACACGCGCAGGACGTTCAGGCGATAAAACAGGTCCGCGCGAAACGCGCCGCGCTCCAAGGCGTCCCGCAGCGGATTGTTGGTCGCCGCGACGACCCGCACATCCACGGGAATCACGCTGGTCCCGCCCACGCGAGTGACCTCGCGCTGCTCGAGCACGCGCAGCAGCTTCACCTGCACATTGGCGGGGATCTCGCCGATCTCGTCGAGGAAGATGGTCCCGCCATGCGCCAGCTCGAACCGCCCCAGGCGTCGCTCCGCCGCCCCGGTGAACGCCCCCTTCTCGTGGCCGAATAGCTCGCTCTCAAGCAACGTCTCGGGCAGCGCACCGACGTTGACGGCGATGAACGGCTTGTTGCGTCGCGGGCCCAGCTGGTGGATGGCCCGCGCGACGAGTTCCTTCCCCGTCCCGCTCTCCCCCTCGATGAGGACGGTGCTGCTAACGGGCGCAATCTGCTCGACCTTGACGAGCACCTCGCGAATGGCCTCGGACTCCCCGACGAGCCCCGTGACTCGAGACAGGCGCTGGCGCTCGAGCAGTCGCCGCACGGCCTCCACCGCCTCGTCCAGCACGACGGGTTTCCCGAACACCTCGGCGTAGCCGAGCTGTCGGAGCCGCTGGTCAATCACGGCATCGCGCACGTCGGCGAAGCCTAGCATGGAGATGTCGTCCCATTGCAGCTCGCGGGCGACGGCGACGTTGTGGGGATCGAGCAGTCCGCCGGTGAAGATCACGACCTCGGGCTTGGCGCGCCGGATAGCCGCCCGCATGTCATCGAGCGGAGAGACCACCGCGGTCTCCACGCCCTGTCGCTCCAGGATGGCATTCAGCCGAACGGCCGGCTCGACATCGGTCAGCGTGATCAGGACGCTCATGGGGTCCGCGGCGGTGCGCCGGGCGAATGGTCGGTCGAATCATCGCGTACGATGGCGACGGCATGTAACAGGATGTCGGCCAGCGAAGCGAGCCCGTCGCGAACGCCGCTTGTCGATCCGGGCAGGTTGATCACGAGGGTCCGCGCGCGGAGACCGGCCACGCCGCGTGACAACGCGGCACGGGGAAACCGGTCGAGCTCGACTCCTCGCATTCGCTCGGCGAGCCCAGGGGCGGGGCGCTCGAGCACGACCTGCGTGGCCTCGGGGGTCACGTCGCGTGGCGAGAGCCCGGTGCCGCCGGTGGTGAAGACGACATCGGCCTGGTCACCGTCGCACCACGCCAGCAACGTCCGTATGATCGCCACGGTCTCGTCGGGGACGACGTGCCGCGCCGAGACGGTGTGGCCGCGTTCGTGCGCCCAGGCCGCAACGGCGTCGCCCGACGCATCGGCACGCAGCCCTCGCGCCCCGGCGTCGGAAACGGTCAGGATCGCAATGCGCATGTCGGCGCGTGTCGGCCGTGGTCCGCTGCTGCCACGAATCAGCGGTGCGATGCCTGCTTGTAGAACGGCGGCTTCACGACCGTCGCAACGATCCGCTTGCCGCGGATCTCCACCTCGAAGGTGCTCCCTTCCTTCGCCGACTCCCTCGGGAGATAGCACGTCCCGATGGGGATGCCCAGCGATGGACTCATGGTCCCGCTGCACACGATGCCGCTCGGCGCCCCATCGCAATAGACCGGGTAGCCGTGACGCGGAATGGCGCGCTCGGCGAAGGTGAAGCCGACGAGCTTGCGCGGGACCCCGGCCGCCTTCTGACTGATGAGCGCGTCGCGCCCGACGAAGTCGCCCTTGGCCAGCTTGGTGATCCAGCCGAGGTTGGCCTCCAGCGGCGTCACGGTATCGTCGATTTCGTTGCCGTACAGCCCCATTCCCATCTCCAGGCGCAGCGAGTCCCGGCACCCGAGGCCGGTCGGTGTCACGCGAGCGTCGGCGGTGAGGGCAGTCCAGATGGTGGTGGCGTGGACGGGCGCGAAGTACAGTTCGAAGCCATCTTCGCCGGTGTAGCCTGTCCGCGACACGTAGATGTCGCCGATCCCGGCCACCTGCCCCATGGCGAAGTGATAGTACTCCAGCGCTGAGAGGTCGACGTCGGTGAGCGGCTGCAAGATCTCCTGCGCCAGCGGTCCCTGGAGTGCCAGCAGGGCCATGTCGTCGCTGACGTCGGCGAGGGTGCAGTCGAAGCGCGCGACGTGCCGGGAGATGTGGGCCAGGTCCTTGGGCGCATTCGACGCGTTGACGACCATCATGATGCCATCGCCCTCTCGATAGACGAGGCAATCGTCCTCGAACGTCCCACGCTCGTTGAGGATCCCGGAATACTGCACTTGCCCCACCGCGAGGGCGGCGACGTCGTTGGTGGTGACGTAGTTGACGAAGTCGACGGCGCCCGGGCCACGCACCAGGAACTCGCCCATGTGGGAGACGTCGAACAGGCCGCAGCGCTCGCGCACGGCGTTGTGCTCGGCGGTAATTCCGGTCGGGTACTGCACCGGCATCTCGTAGCCGGCGAACGGCACGAGCTTGGCACCGAGCGCCACGTGAATGGCGTGGAACGGCGTACGCTTGAGCGCGGAGGGCGTCTGGTCGGACATGACTGGTCAGGATGAGGGAAAGCCGCGCTCCAAATATGCCTCCGGAGCGTGCGTGTTGCGAGTTACAGCGCTTCGCCCCCCATCAGTACGGCCATGATGGCCTTCTGGATGTGCAGGCGATTCTCGGCCTCGTCCCAGACGCGGCTCTGCGGCCCGTCGATCACGTCGGCAGACACCTCCTCGCCGCGGTGGGCCGGGAGGCAGTGCAGGAAGATCGCGTTAGGCTCGGCCCGGGACATGAGGGCGCCGTCGACGGTGAACCCGGCGAAGGCGCGCTCCCGGGCGACCTGTTCCTCCTCCTGCCCCATCGATGCCCAGACGTCGGTGGTGACCACGTGGGCGCCGCGCACCGCCTCTGCCGGGTCGTGCACGAGCACCACGTCGGCTCGCTCGCGGGCGCGGGCCAGCAGTGCCGCGTCCGGTTCATACCCCTCGGGGCAGGCCAGCCGCAACGGAAAGCCCAGCCGCCAGGCTGCGTTGAGCCATGAGTTGGCCATGTTGTTGCCATCACCCACCCAGGCCACGACCCGCTCCTCCTGCGTCCCGAGGTGTTGGCGAATGGTCAGGAGATCCGCGAGGATCTGGCAGGGGTGCAGGTAGTCGGTGAGTCCGTTGATCACGGGGACATCGGCGTCGCGTGCCAGTTCCTCGACATCCTGATGGGCGAATGTGCGGATCATGATCCCGTCGACATACCGCGACAGCACCTTGGCGGTGTCGCCGATGGGCTCACCGCGCCCGATCTGCACGTCGCGCGGCGAGAGAAAGAAGGCGGCCCAGCCGAGTTGGTACGTGCCGACCTCGAACGAGACGCGGGTGCG
>Ga0138256_10001153_pt1 | contig 28408 bp, 28 predicted proteins | sample KNB2016incub_MG_FD_105486 | JGI IMG/M metagenome (GOLD analysis project Ga0138256, IMG submission 105486) | Active sludge microbial communities from wastewater in Klosterneuburg, Austria - KNB2014incub_MG | ecosystem: Engineered > WWTP > Activated sludge > Unclassified | place: Austria...
ATCCTTACAAGCAGAATCTGAACAAATAACAATCGCCGCTGAAAGAGCTTCACTTTCTGATATCATGAAATCCGATTTGCCACCTTTTTTTGATATCAATCTTATATTTGAAATCGTTATGAGTTTATCAATAGGTTTGAGCATATCATAGATAGTTAGTGCACTAATTGAGGCACCATGCATTGCTTCAACCTCAACACCTGTTTTATAAATAGTTTGAACTTCAACTCGTATTCGAATAATCAAATCATTTATCTCAAACTGGACAGAAGCAAATTCAATAGGCAAAGGATGACAATCTGGGATTAATTCACTTGTTTTCTTTATTCCAAACAATCCAGCAACCCTTGCACTTTCAAACACATCTCCTTTTGGCACTTTTTTCTCTAAAATAGCATGTATTGTTTCTAAAGTAGAAACAGTAACGATAGCCTCTGCAATGGCTGTTCTATGAGTGTGGTTTTTATTAATTATATTGACCATTAATGATTAACTTTCCAATTATACGAATTATCATGAAATATCTCTTTTCCCCAAATAGGGAGTTTGCTCTTTACTAATTCTACTACTTCCTCACATGCATCAAAAGCAATGCGTCTATGTTTTGATGATACAAAAACAAATAATGAAATATCACCTGCATTCACAAGACCCAAACTATGAAAAATATGCATACAACTCAACTCATATTTGTTAAATATATCATCTCGTAGAATATTCATCTGCTCAAAAGCCATTGCCTCATAAGTAGAATATTCAATTGCCTTTACAAATTTTGAATTTATTATATCTTCTCGCACTTGTCCAAGAAAAATACTATGTGCACCAATTGTCTTTTTTGTGTGATGTTTTGCAATTTCTCTACTGATAAAATCCGCAGAAATAGCGCCTTGAATGAAAAAATTCTTTACCATAATCAATATTTCAAGTAATTATTAGGAAATGAATATACACCACCTGACAAACTATAAATAGCCTTTGAATCATTTATAAATAATTTTACTTTTGATGAAGCAATCTTACTTCGTTGTCCTTTTTGACAGAATAAAATAATTTTCGAAACATTTAATTTTGGCAACTCATTACTGAGATATTCAGTAGATATTTGTAATACCTTGGAATGAATAACTTTAGGCAATTCATAATCTTCACGTATATCAACTAGGCAAAAATCATTATCATTTCCTTCTAACAATTCGACTAAGATATTTTTATCAATCATATCATCATCCCAGCTGCATTCTTTTAAAATTGAATAGTTATAATTTTTAAATTCTTCAATAGAATTTGGCATTGATGCACATTTCGCAGATGAATAATTAAATATCTTAAAACTTTGTTTTAACATATTATAGTATAGTATTTTATTGACCAATACATCTCCTACTCCACTTATTAATTTAATCACCTCTGAAGCCTGAATACAGCCGATAATTCCAGGCAGTACTCCCAAAACACCGACATCATTGCAATTCAAAATAGGCTTTGCATTTTCAACCGGAAACAAATCTCTATAATTACCCGAAATATTACCTGAATCACCCAATTTATTAAAGACTGCAACTTGACCTTCATACTTAGAAAGCGAAGCATAAACTAATGGCTTTTTTAATAAAAAGCAAATATCATTTATCAAATATTTTGACTCAAGATTATCAGTACAATCAACAATAATACTGTAATTACTAATTAGGTCATATGCATTTGAATTACTCACTTTAAGGTTGAATGATTCAATCTCAGTATTATGATTTAAACTAATTAATTTATGCTTGGCAACTTCAGCTTTATTCAAGCCTATATCTTGAGCTGAGTATAAGATTTGTCTAGGAAGATTTGAAACACTAACTGTATCATAATCAACAATACCAATTTTTCCCACACCCATAGAAACAAGATATTGTAGGAGAGAACATGCCAATCCTCCTGCTCCGATCACTAAAACTTTAGCCATGCTGAGAGCCGCTTGACCTTTTAAACCAAATTCTTTACACTGTATCTGTCGTATATATCTTTCGCTGTTTCCTAACATAATTCCTAACCCCCTGAAAATGGTGGTAGTAAGGCAATCTCACTACCTTTTATGATTAAATCCTGAGTAGAAATAATTGAATTGTTTTGTGCTATAAGAAAAGTTTTCTCTCGCAATGCTGGAAATTGCTTAAATAATGAAGAGTATAATTCTTCAACAGTAGTACAATACGAAATGTTTACTTTCTCACTGCCAATAAAATCCACTAATTCACCAAAAACTAAAATTTCTAACATCTAAAAAATAAAATTTACGTTGTGACTAACTTTATTACTGCTATTGCTAAAACAAATACTAAAATGTATTTCATTAATCTTAAATTCCATTTTACACTACCAAAATATGATCCAGCAATAGCCCCTATTATCACTAAAATAACACAAATATACACATCATTACTTAGATATACATGAGTAAAAAATGTTCCACTTAAACCAGCAATGGAATTGACAAATATAAACAAGGCGCTAATAGTCGCAGCTTGCTTCATGCTTGCCCATCTCAAATATAGCATAATGGGTGTAAATAACACACCGCCGCCAATTCCAATCAACCCAGAAAGAAATCCAATTGAAGCACCTAAAATAATAATAGACAACAAACTTCCTGTAACAATTTCTATCTCTTCACTTGGCTTTTTAATTAACAAATTAAAAATTGCTAGAAGCAATACAAGCGCAATAATATAGTTATAGTAATGCGAATTTATAGAAATCGTTCCACCAATAAAAGCAAAAGGAATGGAGCTACATATTAAAGGTAAAAACAGTTTCCTATTCAATGGATAATATTTGTTAAACTGAGAGAAGGCAATAATTGATACAATGATATTTAAAATCAAAGCAGTCGATCTAATTTGACTTGCTTCAAAATTAAATAATGTAAATAATGCAATATAACCACTGGCACCACCATGTCCTATCGAAGCATACAGGAATGCAATAATTAATATCGAAATAAATAACAAATATTCAGACACAATAGATTTTATAAATCATAAATATAAACATTTGAACCTGCAGGTAAATTTAAACTATCTTCGGGAATTTCAATTAGACAATTTGCATTAACAAGTGAATTCAGTTTGTATGATTCTTGAGAATGTAAAATTTCAACTTCATATGCATTATAATTACCTTTCAGAAAATGTCTTAAATTATTTGATTTTCTATATTCAGACTTTAATATTCTACATTTTTTTTGATGATTAGTTTTAAAATTTGACATAGCACATAAAGCCAAATCTACATATTGTATGTAACATGTCAAAACAGATGCTGGATTTCCTGGTAAACCAAAGACTACACACTGCGCTTTTTTCCCAAAATATAAAGGTTTCCCAGGCTTTTGAGCTACTTTATGAAAAATAGTTTCAACTGAATTAAGTTCTAAAGCTCGAACAACAAAATCATAATCTCCAACACTTACTCCACCTGTAAGTAAAATTAAATCTACTGAATTTACTTTATTCCCAATGAGCAAACTAATTTCATCCAGATCATCTCGAACTTGAAATATTTCCACATCCAAAACTCCATAATTCTGAATATAGGATTTTAATAAAATAGAATTCGATTCAAATATTTTTCCATATTTTTGATTACTACTTTCTTCAACAAACTCACTTCCAGTTACTATAATGACCACTTTTGGCTTTCGAAAAACGTCAACATAAGAAAGACCAAGGCTAGACAAAAAACTCAAAATTGGTGGTGTTAACACTGTCTTTTTTGGTACGGCTAAATCTCCTTTCTTTATTTCAGAACCAAGCTGTCTAACATGCTGCCTAAATTTTATATCCCCCCTTAATCCAATTATACCACCATTTATTAGCTCAATTTTTTCTTGCATTTCGATGGTATCTGTGTTTGGAGGCAATGCTGCGCCAGTAAAAATCCTTACAGCTTCACCCAAACTCAATTCCATATGGCTCGGATCGTCACCTGCTTGAACTTTCCCAACCACAGTAAACTCATTAGAATGAAGAAGCGAATTAAAGCCAAAAGCATATCCATCCATAGCCGATTGGATAAAATTTGGAACATTAATATCTGAAAAAATATCAAATGCTACACAACTGTTAATTGCATCAGCGAGATGAATGCGCGTCACATCTAGTTCAACAACATTATTTAATATCAATTTCTTTGCCTCTTCTACAGAAATCATTAAATTTAATTATTTCATAAATAAGTCTAACCTCCAATGCTAATCATACTTCTATTGACAATAGAACTATCATCGACATTACCAACTTCAAACTGTCCTCCTAGTTCTTTTTCTTTTGAAAGTACATTTTTATAAATTAAAGATTCAATATCAAACCCCATTCTAAAAGCTAACAATAAATCTGTCTCAGTTTTTGAAAACAAACAATTCTTCATCTTACCATCTGCTGTGAGTCTCATTCTGTTACAATCACTACAGAAAGGCGAAGTCATCGTACTAATCACTGCAAATGTGCCAAAATGATCTTTGATTTTAAATTTTTTCACTGTATCATGTGGCTCTCGACATAATGATGTAAACTCATAGCTTTCATTTATTACATTTAATATTTGGTCCAAAGTAAATACTTTATCATGCTGCCAATCATTTCTATCAAATGGCATAAATTCAATAAATCGAACATGAATTGGTCTATCTTTTGTCAGCTCAATGAAATCTAATATCTCATCATCATTGATGTTTTTCATAACAACCATATTCACTTTTATATGAAAATTATTATCAACAAATAATTTAATATTATGCATAACACGATCAAAATAATCTCGCTTTGCAATCAATTTATATTTATCAGCACACAGGGTATCTAGGCTAATATTTAATGACAATAATTTCGTTTGCTTCATTAAGTCAATATAATCATTTAGTCTTATCCCATTTGTCGTCATGGTAAGTTTTACTGGGAGATCAGCGAGGTTTAAAAGAATCTTATCTACATCCTTACGAATTAAAGGTTCACCACCTGTGATTCGAATTTTCTTAACACCATTTTTAACAAAAATCTTTGCAATCTCTGTAATTTCATTTACTTGCATTAGTTTATCAGGTGCAGTAAAATTATAGTGATCATCAGGCATGCAATACAAGCAACGCAAATTACAATTATCAGTTATAGAAATCCTTAAATAATCGTGATGTCTTTGAAAAGTATCAACAAGCATGAAATAATATTACAAAAAAAAATTAAACAGAAGCAAATCTAAATAATATTGCATTATCAATTAAAATTAATTTAATCTACATCTTTGCAGCTTGCCATAAAGCCTCCATTTCCGTTAAAGTCATCTCAACCAAAGGCTTTTGAGCATTTTGTTCAATAAATTGAAATCGATAAATAAACTTTTGATTTACTTTTTCTAAAGCAGATTCAGGGTCAATATTTAAAAATCGAGCATAGTTGATCAATGCAAAGAAAAGGTCTCCAAGCTCCATTTCGATTTCTGCTTTATCATCAGTTAAAATTGCAGATTTTACTTCAGCTAACTCCTCCTCAACTTTTTCCCAAACTTGCTCAATATTTTCCCATTCAAATCCTACAGCTTTTGCTTTTTCTTGTAAGCGCAAAGCTTTAACAATTGCTGGAAGTCCTTTAGGTACACCTGACAGAATACTTTTCAGAGGATTATCCTTTAATTTTATTTGCTCCCAATTTTTTCTTACTGCATCTGGATTGTCTGCGACGCCATTTTCATAAATATGAGGATGTCTATTGATTAACTTATTACTTAAAGTGGACATCACTTCTGAAAAATTAAAAGCATTTTCTTCTTTTGACAATCTTGTATAAAATAAAATATGCAACAATACATCTCCTAGTTCCTCTTTAACATGAACAAAATCACGACTATTAATTGCATCTAAGAGTTCGTACAACTCCTCAATGGTCAAATGTTTGAGTCTATCAAATGTTTGAATTTTATCCCATGGACATTTTTCTCTTAGCTCATCAACTATTATTAAAAGCCTTTCTAGTTCAAGTTTGGCTTTTTCAATATCTTCAATTTTCATTTTTTAATATTAATATAAATGTCCCATTTTATTCTTCTTTGTCATGATATAGCTCTTATTATGTTCATTGGGCTCAATAACTATGGGAATTCTCTCTACTATTGTAATTCCATTGTTCTCCAAATACTCCAACTTAGTTGGATTATTGGTAATCAGTTTAATTTGATTTAAATTAGCAGAATTGAGGTATTTAACCACCGAAGAATATTCTCTTAAATCAGCTTGATGTCCCAAGGCCAAATTTGCTGATACAGTATCTGCCCCTTTATCCTGTAAAGCATAAGCTTTCAATTTATCCTCAATTCCAATTCCTCGACCTTCTTGTCTTAAATAAAAAAGAATTCCACCATTCTTTCCAATCATTTTAAGACTCAACTTTAATTGATCTCCACAATCACATCGAAGTGAAGAAAATAGATCACCAGTAAGACATTCGCTGTGGATTCTAACTAGAGGAATATTCATTGTTTTATTAACAATCGAAGTTAAAACTACATGAGGATTATTTGCGTCATTGGGATTGAGCAATAACTCTATATTAAACTTACCAAAATCCGTTGGTAATTGAATAAATGTTTGATTATTCATGAATGGCACAAAGATACTTCATATTTAGAAATTGATTCTAAACAAAAGACTTTAAACAAAAACTAGCAATGACTAGTAAATTCGCTTTGCTCCTGAGCCTTTAGTTGGCCAAAAGGTAATTATAGCACCTATGCAAAATGCGCTAATCACTACTCCAAAGATTAACATATTAAATTTCGTTTTGCTTGATTGAAGTCGAAAGATAAATAAAAAACTTAACTTAGAAAATAATTTATATATATTTATTCATAATAACTATAAATAATTGACTTATAATTATTTATGGTTTACAAATCTTTTTATAAATCATTCAATTAAAATATAATCAGACCTCTTTACCGCCTTGTAGCTTATATTGATATTCAAAAAATGATTTCCAATCCCCTCTTGCAGCCATATCAGCTTGTTTAGCCCAAGTACTTGGATCTGCCAATTGGTAACTTTCACCCGCATTATCTAAAATTTGTCTTAAGACCTCTACAGAAGAATCCGCTAATTCCCTCCAAGTCTTTATACCTGCTGAATTTAACAAACCTTCGATTTTAGGTCCAATCCCTTCAATAGCTTTTAAGTCATCTAAAGCAAATTTCTTTATTAAACCTAACTTAATTAAAATTGATTCTAGTTTGGAATTTGTTTCAGACTCACTTCCCTCCTTTCCTGAAGACAGACTCTTCTGATATTCTATTAGTTTGTCCCATTTTTGTTCATTTGCAAGCTTTGCTTGTTCAGGCCAACTACTTGGATCAATAATTCGATATTTTGAATTTGCATCTTCAAGTTTCTTTTTTATATCTAAAGCATCGGCATTTGCAATATCCGACCAGGTCGACAATCCAAAAGATTTAAGCAACTCATCCATTTTTGGTCCAATGCCTTCTATAATTTGTAAATTATCATTCTTTAAACTACTGAATGCAGAGCTAGGAATCTGATCATTTAACAGAGAAAGTTTGTTTGAAGTAAAAACAGTATGAGCTGTCTTGTCTTGGTATCCTATTGATTCATTTTCAAGAAAGCCCAATTTTAGTTTTAAATTAGTCTTCTCTTCTTCACAAAGATTCAAATTTTGGCGACATTCTTGAAGCGCTAAATCTGCTTCTGCAAGTTTAGCTTTAATATTTTGAAGCTCTATTAAGGAATCATTAGAACTTGAATCGCTGTGTGACAAATTAGACAGTGAAAATTTTAGATCAGAATCAATCGCCTTTAAAACTGTACTTTCATGTTCCAAATCGATGGCATACTTTCTAGAATCATCCAATTCATGTCTCAAATTAGCAATCGTTTCATTGCACCGATCATGGTTAACTTCATTCGACTTTCCAAAGCTTGCTGCTAAAAGTCTAGAAAACCACCAACCTAATAAAAATGGTAACAACCAAGAAAGCAATACTTGCCACCAAGCCAAATTACAAAATGAAAGTGTCAGTAACATAAACTTAATTTTTAATTTATATATTCGATTTCGGTTCTTCTGTTATTAAACCTTCCTTCTTCAGTATCATTGGAGTCCACAGGCATTGATTCTCCTTTTGAATCAATATTGATTTGTGAAGATTTTATTCCTTTATTTACTAAAAATCGCTTTATCTCTTTTGCTCTGTTCAAGCCTAAAGCATAATTAGATTCTTCTTTTCCAATATTATCTGTGTGTCCAACCATAGCTATTTTACCTCCTTTTTGAAGTCGTTTTACCAACTTACTAAGATAATTCATGAGCTCAGGATCTTTATCCCATTGTGTTGAATTAGAATGATGATGAATTATTGCCTTATGATCAAATTCTTCAACTGTGGGTGAAACTAATGAGAATGAATGGGACACAAATGGTTCTGAACTAAGTAAATTCGTATCTGGAAGAAGCTTTGATTTTAATAGGATCAAATTTGGATCAATATATTTTTCTAATATCATTTTTACAGCATTTGCTCTTGCTATACCTAAATTTTCAAAGTTGGAAATGTTATTTTCATTTGAAGCATAGAGACCTGTAATTTCAATTTTAGTACCTTGCTTTGCAATAGCACTTTTAATAGAATCAATATAAATATTTAAGCTGGAGTTTAAATTCGCACTATCTGAGGATTTATAAAAACTTATATAAGGCAATTCCTTTTTTAAATTTACCTCTTGCGATTTGGAACTTTCTTCCAAAACAGCATTAGAAATATTAGCAGCTTTACAGCACTCATCTTTACTACAAGACCAAATTCCAAAATAAACCAGACCAAGAAGTATCCATAAAATCAATGCTAAAGATCGCATACAAATAATTTTAGACACTAAATTAAAACAAAATAACCTAATATTAAAAAATAATATTTTTTTAGTAACATTTTTCCAATTTGAAACACATAGTTTCTCTAAAAATTATGTTACAACAAATCACCATAAGACCATTCATACCCTTAAGTTTGCTATTCGCAGTCATATATGTAGCATATTCCAATCATTTAGCATGGGCTATTGCTTTAATTACAGGTCTTATAATTTTTGCTTTTCATTTAAATGGAACAGCTAAGAAACTGCTAAATTATGGTCTATATTTTTCAATTCTTTTCCTATTGTTAGCTTGGGTCCACAGAAGAAACAAGCATTATCCATTGGAAATAAAATCCAATAAAATTGAAGTATTTCAACTCACCATACTAAATACTAAAAGGTATAAAACTCATGACCAACTTCTCGGGCTAATAAATTATTATGGACAAGAAATAAAAGTAATCTGTAAGCTAGACAGTTTTCTAATAGATCAATTATACAATGGAGATAAAATAAACTGTTCTGGCAAATTAGTTGAGTTCAAATCTGCAAGTCAATATGACAACTTTGATCCTAGAGAATATTATGAAAATCAACACATAAAATTCTTGTTGTACTCTAAAGTTAGTTCCATTAGTAATGTAAATCTTGGAACTCCAAACTTCATCGCTGCTGCTCAGAAATGCAGAGATTATTGCAGCAAAATACTATCAAATCACTTTCCCACTTTAATCCATAAAAGTTTAATGAATGGGATATTGTTAGGTATCAAACAAGAATTACCAAATGAGATTGTAGATGCATTCAAAAATACAGGAACGAGTCATATACTAGCAGTATCTGGCATGCATCTCACTTATCTTTATATCAGTATACTATTCATACTAGGTAAAATTCTAAAAGTCAAAAATCAAAAAAAATCAATTACATTAACTTTATTAGTAATCTGGTTATTTACTTTCATAACCGGGGCAGGTGCTGCTGTGCTACGAGCAGCAATCATGTTTAGTATTATCGAAATTGGCAAATTACTAAGAAGGAATAATGACGTTTTTAACATTACATTTGGAGCAGGCTTCTTAATGATACTATTTAATCCATGCATTATTTTCGATATTGGATTTCAATTATCCTTCTTGGCCGTTTTGAGTATTATAATTTTTAATCCAATTATGCTCAAATTGTATTCAAGTGATTATAAAATAAATAATAAAATTTGGGAATTAGTATCAATAACTCTTGCTGTCCAAATTCTAACAATGCCGATAACCTTATACTATTTCCATCAATTCCCTAGTTATTTCCTAATAGCAAATTTAATATGGGTTCCATTGTCTACCCTATTAATGTATGGTGGAATGGTGATTCTTGCTTTAGGAATTTCAAATATATTTTTTACTAAATATTTTTCAATTGCTATTTGTGCTTTTATTGATTTTGGCATGTATTCATCTGAGATACTTAAAGGGCTGCCTTTCTATATAATCGAGAACATATATATATTTAAAGAACAAATTTTTTTGATCTACATATTTATACTATTAATTAGTTATATCATCTATTCAAACAAGAAATTAAATTATGTCTTCGTATTTGTATTCCCTGTATTGTTTTTGTTTTCAAATCTAATAAGGTCTGAAATAAGCAAGAGAGAGAAAGAGATAATTTTTTTTAATATAAAAAACCAAGATCTGATCTTCATTCGAAACGGCAAAGATATCATAAGTATTGGTGAGCAATTAAATCACATAGTAGAACCAGCAATAAACTATAAAAACTATACTCAAGCTAGAATAATACAGCATATCAATGTAGATTCTCCACAACTTCATATCAATATTTTATTAGATAAAATGAATCTATCGTTTAAAGACAATATTGATGCTTTATATCATTTCACAAAAGACAAAAGCATGATTACTGCAGACAAAGAATACTTTCATATATTTGCTGCAAAGTCAAACTTTAAATCTTCGAATTTAATTCTTAAAAATAATATTTACTTAATAGATAATAATCACCAGATTTTTAGTTTAAGAAACAATAACAATACTAATTCAGATCAAGTAGAACATCATTCATGCATAAGCTATATACAATAATTTTATATCAATAAAAACATAAAAAATGAAACAATTCGCAATTTCTAAAAAGGAAAAAAACGGTTTATTTGCACTGGGGTGCGTTATCGTATCTGTAATATTATTAAACTTGATAAACTCTGACAAATCCAATAAAATAGTCACAATCAAATATGCTGAAGCAACTACTAGTACAGATCAGAATTCAAATTTAAGGAATAGAATTAACATAGAAAATGTAAAGTCTCCGAGAACTAAAGCTAAATCAAAAGAAATTATTAAGAAATCATATTTCGACTTTGATCCTAATAATTTAGATGCAGTCTCAGCTAAAAAACTGGGTATCTCAGAGTATGCATATAGGAATTTATCGAATTATATTTCAAAAGGTGGACGAATAAGCTCTGCTGAAAAATTTTCAAAAATATATGGCATCAATCCTGAATTATTTGAAGCGTTAAAGCCATATATTAAAATCATAATATCGCAAGGCCAATCGAAAACTAGCAATGAAACAAGCAAGACAAACGTAGTGAAAGTTAAATATCCAAAAAATGAAATTCAAGCAAATTCAATTGAAATAAACAGTGCAGTATTAGAAGATTTTGAAGCTTTAAGTGGTATTGGAAATGTACTTGCTTCACGTATTGTAAAATACCGCAATTCACTTGGAGGGTATATTACTGTTGATCAATTAAGAGAGGTTTATGGGATGCAAGACAGTACCTTTAATAATATAAAGGATAAACTAACATGCAATGGTATGATAAATAAAATCAATATTAACGCTGCATCAGATAGCATTCTATCAAAGCATCCATATATAAGTAAGCAGGAAGCGAAAGTCATAAAAAAATATCTCCATCAACATGACTCAATTGAGGACATCAATCAACTCAAATCTATAATGAGTTTGGACAAAGCTAAACTTGATAAAATGAGTAAATACTTGGCAGTAAATTAAATAAAAGAAGAAATTTCTTCGACAAGAGCTTTAGAACCAATAATTATACTAGTGCGCTGATGTAGAGAGCTAACTGGAATTTCCATAATCCTCTCTTTTTTCTCAGTGATACTTAAACCACCTGCTTGTTCAACCAAAAAACTTAATGGATTACATTCATACAAAATCCTCAATTTTCCTTCAGGATTTTTTGTAGTCTGTGGATACATAAAAATCCCACCTAAGCAAAGCGTACGATGAACATCTGCAACCATTGACCCAATATAACGGAGCATTCTATTTCGTGTAGCACAATTATCAATGAACTGTTGAACACCATTACTAAATTGCTTATAGTAACCTTGGTTAACTGAATAATAGCTTCCCCCATTAGGCATTTTCATATCGGGGTGACTTAAACAAAACTCTCCAATTCCTCGATCATAAGTAAATCCATTTACCCCGTTCCCTGTTGTAAAAATAAACATTGTTGATGTCCCATAAAGTACGTATCCAGAAGCCAATAGATCAGTCCCTTTTTGCATAAAATCCTCCATTGTTGCTGGGCTTCCGAGCATACTCTTTCGTTTATATATGCCAAAAATAGTCCCTACTGAAATATTCACATCTATATTGGAAGAACCATCTAAAGGATCCATTACAACGATGTATTTATTTGTATTAGCTCTATTTACTGGAAAGGAAATAAAATCTTCCAGTTCTTCAGATGCTACCCCAGCACATAAATGAGAATTTCTCAAATATTCAATCAAAAGATCATTAGTGTATATATCTAACTTTTGAACTGTATCGCCAGAAAAATTTTGACCACCTTCATCTCCAATGATGTCCATTAAACCAGCTTTATTTACAATTCTATTAATAATTTTAGCTGCGATACCGATGTGTCGCAATAAACCAGAAAATTCACCAGTTGATTCTTGACGTTTCTCGCCCTCTTCATTAATAAATTCATCCAATGTAATTCTTCTTGACATAATTAATTTTGATTAGCGAAGGTATATAATAATTATTTTGTATGTATGTATAAAATAAATAATGTGATTTGGTTCAATACAATGCACTATTTAAAATACAATACACATTACATTTTAAAAAAGACAAAAAAACACCTTTCAACATTAAAATAAAATTAACAAATATAATAAAACATGAATAAATCAAGCATGCTTAATTTTGTAGGCTAATAATTGTAATAACAATCTTGTTATTTTAAGTTATTAATATTTACTAACATATTTAACTAATTTATATTCAATACAATATGGATATTAAAATTGAAAATTTGAGCAAATCCTATGGCAGCCAAAAAGCTGTTAATGGCATTTCTTTTGAGGTCAATTCCGGCGAGATAGTAGGACTTTTGGGGCCCAATGGAGCTGGTAAAACCACCACCATGAAAATGATAACCCAATTTATTCACCCAGATGAAGGCAAGATTTGGATTGGAGGAAAGCAAAATAATGATCCAGCTATCAGGAGGAACGTTGGATACTTGCCTGAGCATAATCCTCTTTATGATGAGATGCTAGTTCCAGATTATTTAGATTTCTGCGCTACGTTACAAGGACTTGATAAAAGTTCAATTCCTAAGAGAACTAGAGAAATGATAAAAATCTGTGGTTTAGATCCTGAAAAGCATAAAAAAATCAGTGAATTATCTAAAGGGTATAGACAGCGGGTCGGTCTTGCTCAAGCAATTATCCATGATCCAAAAATACTAATACTAGACGAACCCACTACAGGTCTGGATCCAAATCAAATCGTTGAAATAAGGGCATTAATAAAGCATTTGGGTAAAGAAAAAACTGTAATATTAAGTACACATATCCTTCCAGAAGTGGAAGCAACTTGTGATCGAATTCTTATCATTAATAAAGGAAACTTAGTCGCAGATGGCACTGTAGAAACTTTGCGAAAACAAACAACTGGAAAGCAAATATTGCAAGTCAAAATAGAAGGTGCTGATTCATTCAGAATAATGGAAACGCTGAGAAATATCCCAACAATTTACTCGGTAGATAGAATTCGTGACAAAGAAAATTATTTTGAAATACTTAGTAACCCTGGAGAGTTTTCTAATAAAAATATTTATAGACATTGTGTGGATAATAATTATGATTTATTGGAGCTAATTCCTTTTGAAACAAAACTTGAAGACATATTCAGAGACTTAACCATTAAATAATTAAAATCAATAAATTTATGCAAAACCCAATTTGGACAATAGCAAGAAAAGAATTTAATACTTTTTTTGATTCATTAACAGCCTATATTATTCTTATTGCATTTCTAGGTTTTAGTGGATTTTTTACTTGGTTTTTTGGTTCAGACATTTTCATGAGAAAAGAAGCTGATTTGGCTGTATTCTTTAGCATTGCAAAATGGACATTGTTCTTTTTTATTCCAGCCATAACGATGAAAATGATTGCAGAAGAAAAAAAGACAGGAACAATAGAGCTTTTAGTAACTAAGGCAATATCCTATCGAGAAATAATTATTGGAAAATTTGTCGCATGTGTTTTACTTGTAATCACTGCATTACTCTTTACACTACCATATTATATATCAGTGGCTAGCCTTGGAAATATGGATCATGGTGCGACACTATGTGGATACTTAGGACTCATATTAATGAGTGCGGCCTATATTTCTATTGGATTATTTGCAAGTAGCATTACAAATAATCAAATAGTAGCTTTTTTATTAGCTTTACTCATTGGTATTATATTTCACTTTTTACTTGATTTATTTGCATTTGGAGCAGGGGGATTTTGGGGAACGATGATGGCCAATTTATCTGTAACGAGACATTTTGATTCAATGTCTAGAGGAGTACTGGATACAAAAGACGTTTTGTTTTTTGGGTCTCTCACAATCTTGGGCTTATATTTCGCAGAACTATTTATATCAAACAAATAAAAATCTATGAAATCAATAAATATAAAAATTGCAGTAGGAATTCTACTTTTCATTCTTATTAATTTTCTAGCTAACAAATTATTTTTTAGAATGGATTTGACAGAGAATGGAGAATTTACCCTTTCAAAAGCCACAAAGGATATTATAAAAAATTTAGATCAAAAAATAAAAGTAACAGCTTACTTTTCGGATGACCTACATATTGATTTGGATAAAAGAAGGGAAGAATTAAAAGATATCCTAAACGAATATTCAAATGTGTCAAAAGGAAATATTGATTATGAATTCAAGGCACCAAATAAAGATCCTAAAATAGAAGAAGAAGCTATGGCAGCTGGAATACAGCCTGTCATGATTCAACAAAGAGAAAAAGATCAATCTAAACAGCAAAAAGCTTTCTTAGGTGCTGTGATCTCATTAGATCAAACAAAGGAAGTTATTCCCTTTATTCCACCTGGAACTTCAATGGAATATTCATTAACCACTAGCATAAAAAAATTAGCAGTAAAAGACAAACCAGTAATTGGATTTATTCAAGGACATGGAGAAGCTGCTATTCAAGAACTGTCACAAGTATATCAATCTCTTCAAATTTTATATAAAGTAGAATCCGTATACCTAAACGACACTGTTAATCTCGACAAATACAAAACATTAGTAATGATCCGTCCAAAGGACAGCATTCCTTCAAGTCATTTCATGATGTTAGATCAATTCATGAAAACGGGCAAAAATCTACTATTGGCATTTAATCATGTTGATGCTGACTTACAATATGGCATTACCTCAGTTTCTAGAACAGGCCTAGCACAATGGCTTAATACAAAAGGATTAAAAATAGTAGATGCATTGGTTCGTGATGTTTCTTGTGGCAGTGTGCAAGTGCAACAGCAAAATGATTTCTTTTCATTTGCAACACCAATTCAATTACCATATTTACCATTAATACAAAAATTCGGCGACAATCCTGTCACAAAAGGATTGGAAAGAGTTATTATCCAATTTGCAAGTCCCATTCAATATTCATCAAACAATAGCTATAAATTCACCACAGTTCTTAACACATCTGATCATTCAGGATTTGATTCTATTCCTATTGTTTTTGATATTAACAAACAATGGAATCAATCTGATTTTAATCAAGGTAGCCAATGTATAGGAGGTATATTGGAGAATGTAAATGAATCTTCAAAAATGATTGTTTTTACTGACGGTGATTTTCCTATTGGTGGTGCAAAAGGACAACAAGTTAATGAAGACAATGTTAGTTTGTTATCAAATTCTGTTGACTGGTTAAGTGATGATACTGGCTTAATTGATCTCAGAACAAAAGCAGTTGCCACAAGACCAATTGAAGAATTGGATGACAGCAAAAGATCCATGTATAAATACCTCAACTTTCTGGTTCCTATTGGTCTTGCATTAATTTATGGAATCTATCGATTTACGCGTTTTAAAAGAAAATGACTTGGATTGATGGAAGAAAGATATGTTTAATTATTTTTAATTCAATAAGCAAATTTTATCATAAGGATATTAATTGTATCTTTATCAATTAATTTATTTTTATGAATGCTAATTGGATAACAAATAAAGATGGTTCTATTTATCATCTAGGACTACATAAAGAACAAGTTGCATCAAAGATTATAACAGTCGGAGATCAAAACAGAGTCTCAGCTATAAGTAAGTATTTTGACAGAATAGAGCATCAGATTTCAAATAGAGAATTCGTTACTCATACTGGATATATTAATCAAACTAGACTCACTGTAATATCTACTGGTATAGGCACAGACAATATTGATATTGTCCTAAATGAACTTGATGCTTTATTCAATGTAGATTTAAACACAGGTTCTGCGTTAAACTCATTTACTAAACTTAACTTTGTTAGAATTGGAACTTCAGGAACCATCCAAGAGGATATTCCTATTGATTCATTTTTAATCTCAAACTATGCAATAGGATTGGACAATTTAATGCATTTTTATAAACACAATATTAATGAACAATTGATAGAAGAAATTGGGAATAAGATAGGCCTAAAAACATACATTTCAAAATGTTCAGATCGGCTACTAAAGTTATTTTCAGATCCGGATATCTTCATTGGGAACACAGTAACATGTGCGGGTTTTTATGGGCCTCAAGGTAGAAGTACAAGATTAGATTCGACATATGAATCATTTATTAGCTTACTTCAATCTGCAAAACTGAGTATTGGAAATATCACAAATCTTGAAATGGAAACAGCTGGTATCTATGGATTGTGTAATGCATTAGGTCACGACTGTATCTCATTAAATGCTATCCTTGCGAACAGAGCCTTGAATACTTTTTCTAGTCAAGTAGAAAAAACTATTGACCAATTGATTCAAAGATCGATTGAAAAAATAGCCACTATTTAAATAGCGATCTATACTTTTCCTTCAGCTTTTTTATGATCTTCAAGAAATTTAGCCAATCCAATATCAGTAAGTGGATGTTTGAGCAATCCAAGTATTGCATCTAATGGACAAGTCACCACATCAGCTCCTGCCTTTGCGGCTTCCACAATATGCATGGATGAACGAATTGAAGCAGCAAGTATCTCAGAATCATAACCCTGCATAGAATACACATCAAAGATATCTCTGATCAACTGCATACCTTCCCAATTTGAATCATCAATCCGACCAATAAATGGAGAAATATATGTTGCTCCAGCCTTGGCTGCCAAGATGGCTTGACCTACACTAAAAACCAGAGTACAATTTGTAGGGATCTCTAAACTAGTAAACTCACATATCGCTTTAACTCCATCTTTTATCATTGGAACCTTTACGACTATATTCTCAGCAATTTCGGCTAACTCCTTTCCTTCTTTCAGTATGCCCTTAAAATCAGTAGCAATTACTTCAGCACTCACATCTCCATCAACCAAATCACAAATTTTCTTATAATGTCTGTAGATATTCTCTTTACCCGTAATTCCTTCTTTTGCCATCAATGAAGGATTGGTTGTCACCCCATCCAGTATACCAAGATCTTTTGCTTCTTTGATATGATCAAGGTTGGCAGTATCTATAAAAAATTTCATGTGGAGAAAATTTGAAATGTGTAAAAAAAAATGGCAAGGACTCATCGCATCGCTCAACCACCTACCCTTGCTGTATTTCTACCCTGGGGGATTCAGCAGGAGCTGATCGTGAACCCTTACCAAGGGCAAAGGTAATTAATCACTTTATATTTTCCTTAGGAAATATTGATTCAAATCCACTAAAATATCCATTTGCTTTTGGAAAATAGCGAAAAGTCATTGATTCTCTCAAAGTTGGGTGTGAAAAAGTAAGAGAATAAGCATATAATGCCAATACATAAGCTGGTTTTTCAAGAGGATTTCCATATTTCACATCACCTAATAATGGGCATCCAATATGTGCCATTTGAACCCGAATCTGATGAGAACGACCTGTGATTAACTTAATTTCAAACAAAAATCTCCCATCTAATTCTCCAAGCAATTTATACTTTAAAATTGCGATTTTTGAGCCTTGCACTTCAGTTTTGTGAACTGATGTAATATTTTGCTCATTATTTTTCAATAAAAAATGGGTCAATTCAGCCTCTTTTTGTTGGGGACGCTTGTCACTTACTGCTAAGTATAGTTTGGTAGTGTTCCTTGCTTTAATTTGATCGTGAAGTCTCATCATTGCTTTTGAAGTCTTTGCAAAAACCATAACTCCTCCGACAGGTCTATCCAGTCTATGAACCAAACCCAAATAAACATCTCCAGGTTTATTGTATTTAACTTTAATATATTCTTTGATTAAATCTACTAAGTTGGGATCTCCACTTTTGTCACCTTGTGATAAAACTCCAGGTTTTTTCTCAATTACTAGGATGTGATTATCTTCGTATAATATTTGAAATTTCATCATTACAAGATGTATAAAATTAAACTAGCTATTTCTCCTTGTCCAAATGATACCTACATTTTTGGTGCTTGGATAAATGAACTTATTGAGCTTAACAATGTGTTCATTCAAAATGTTGTGTATGCAGATATTCAGGAACTTAACGAGTTAGCTAAAACGAATACAATCGATTGTATCAAGGTTAGCGCAGCTTTTGCTTCAGAATTAATGGATGAATACCAAATATTAAATAGTGGAGCTGCACTTGGTATTGGATGTGGTCCACTTTTGATTAGTAAGAAATATGTTGCTAAAAACGATCTAGAGCATTGCACCATAGCATTGCCTGGAGAAAAAACTACTGCTCATTTTTTGTTTAACAATGCTGTAAAAGCATGTAAAAACAAAGTATTCTTGCCTTTTGATAAAATCGAAGAGGCATTACTGCAAGATAAAATCGATGCAGGAGTAATAATCCATGAAAATCGATTCACCTATCAAAGCAAAGGACTGCAACTCGTCTTGGATTTAGGCAAAATTTGGGAGGATCAAACCAATTTACCAATTCCGCTAGGTTTAATATTAGTGAGAAGGGATTTACCTAATGAAATAAAGATTGAAATACAAGACATTATCCGAACTAGCATTCAATATGCAAATCAAAATCCTAAAAAACTAACAAATTATATCAGTGAACACGCACAAGAAATGAGTGCCGCTGTATGTCAAAAACACATTGACTTATATGTAAACGACTATAGTTTAAGCCTTGGAGAAGGAAAAAAAGCTATCATAGAACTATTCTCAAAAACAAATCAAAAACCTAATACAACAAATAACATTTTCATTAATTCATAACACACTGTATAATAACACAATACAAATAATATAAAAAATATTTATTTTAATCTTTAAAAATTAGTCGATTACATATTGTAAAATATCATAATATGACTTATCTTTACACTGTGTAAGTTTTGGTTATTAAATGTAAAATTCGTTTTTGCTCGTGAAATGTCACGAGCTTTTTTTTTGCTCTAAATTGAGAAATCCAAAATAATAAAACACGAAAATTAATTAGGTGAAAAACCCAATCGAGGTCTATTAAAAATATCCCTTCTATCTTTTCCTACTGCAAAAGTCTCAAGATCTTTAATATCAATTATTCGATCAAAGTCAGTATTTTCTTCTGCAGCATTTCCTTTAGCTAACCTGATTTGTTGCTGCCTTACTACGTCTTGAACCAAATTTCTAACTACTCTGGCATTAGCAAAATACTTGTCCTTAGTCCTGAACAAATATTCAAGGTATGACTTCAAATGTTCTTCTGCTTGTTGACTCAACACTTTATTTTCAGCTTCCAACATTTTTTTTGCAATCTCCAAAAGTTCATTTGTGTTATAATCTTCAAATTTAAGAATCCTATCAAATCTGCTGTTCAGACCTGGATTGGACTTTAGAAAAGTCTCCATCTGTTCAGTATATCCTGCTACAAAAACAAAAAATAATCCTCGTTGATCTTCCATACGTTTGAGTAAAGTAGAAATCACTTCACTTCCATAATCGCCTTGCCCTCCTAGTCCCATCGTCAATGAATAGGCTTCATCGATGAATAAAACACCTCCTATAGCTTGATCTATTTTCTCACTGGTTTTAATTGCGGATTGACCTATATATCCCGCTACAAGACCTTGTCTATCAGTTTCGATGACATGACCTCTTTCAAGGATGCCTAGTGCTTTATAAATTTTGGCAATAATTCGCGCTACAGTAGTTTTACCTGTCCCAGGATTTCCTAAAAACACAGTATGTAAAAAATAACTGTTTAATACTTCTTGTTTACGCATTAAATTGTAGCGAACGATATCGACCAAGTCATGGATTTCTTTTTTGACATCTTGAATTCCAATCATGCTATCAAGCTCAGCCAAAGCTTCTTTCAATAATTCATGATCAACAGGAATTTCAGGTTTAGATTTAATCGGTTCAAGTTGAATATTTTTTACGTCTTCTAAAGTAACGAGTGACAATGATATATCATCAACTTCTGCAGTATTACCGCGAGAAACAATTCTTATGCCTAGATTTTGTTTAGCTTTCTCTACAAGATCAAAAATAAATCTTGCATTTCCAAAACTGGAATCTCTTTTTCTATAAGCATTAATTATAATTCCTTTTAACATATTTAAGGCCTCTTCTGTAAATTGAATTCCATGCTCTTTTGCAGCTAAGCCAGCAATATCATAAAGTTCTTGAGGGAGATAATCTGGAAACTCATAAAAATGCTTTATACGCGATCTTAAACCAGGATTTGAATCTAGAAAATACTTCATTTCTTTGGGATAGCCTGCTAGAACTACAGCAATATCACCAGGACCATTTGACATTTCTTTGACTAAAATTTCGATCACTTCTCGACCAAAATCTTTGCTATCATCATTGGATCTAGCCAAAGCATAAGCTTCATCTATAAATAATACTCCACCTCTTGCTTTCTCAATAACTTCTTTTACTTTCGGAGCAGTTTGACCGATATATTCACCAACTAATTCAGCCCTATCAGCATCATATACATGTCCCTTGCTCAGCACTCCCATTTTTTTATACAACTTCCCTAACATTTTTGCAACGGTTGTTTTACCCGTTCCAGGATTACCATAGAAAACTGTATGTAATATTATTTTATCATTTTCATGAATCCCTTTTTCTTTCCGTAGCTTCACGAAATTAATATAGTGCGCGAAATTCCGCATTTTCTGTTTCAATTCCTTTAATCCAATGAGCTTATCCAGTTCATTCATTAAATCTTCAAAAGACTCATTATCTTCAATCTGTCCTTGCAATACTAAAGGTTCTTGTAAATGAGGCAAAGAAATCGGTGAAGTGCCCTCTTCAAATTCATCTCCTACTTCGAATGGCATTACTGCAAGAAGTCGATCCATGAAAATCACCTCAGTAGTATATAAACCTGGCCACCACGAACCTTTGACATTAGATCCCCAACCTGCTGTGATAGTAATATATTCATCTTCTTTTCTCACAGCGACCAATCTAATCACCTGACCTTTAAGCTCTCTAGCTTCATTATGGAATTTGACGAATAATTCACATTGCCAATTAGCTTGCAGGCACTTGTTCTTTAAGGTAATCTCTGCATAAATATATCTTGTCTCTTCAGCTTGAAAAACTTTTAAATATCTTCGATCAGCTTCCAAAACATCATCAAATTGCCCTTCATAAATACGTAAGCTACTCAGCTCCACATATGGTTCTTCTTCAAACTCCTGACCAGCTCCAGGGTCTTCAATATAAAAATATTTTGAGCCTAATTTTTCTCCGTCAAGCCAAGCTTCCCAATAATAGCTTCCTTTTTTCCAAAAAGTACCTTCTTTTTTATTTCCCCAGCCTTCTCTAATATAGACGGTAGGATCATATTTTGAAATTTTTCTTCGAAAACTTAGATTACAAACTTCCTTTTTGGCTTTAATTAAGCTAAAACACTTTAACTCAATATCCGCTTCCCATGAATCTTTCTCGAAAAATTTATTATAAAATGACAGCTCGGCATAGATGTATGTCGTATCAAATCGGTCGAAAACCTGACGATATTTCTTCCTATTATCAGCCAACCATTCAGTTGAAGCATAGACTTTTAGCTCCTTAAATTTAAATTTTTTGGTATCGGCTATTTTACTAAAATCTTCCATGTTCATAATAATATTTATCAAAAATAATACCCAAATTGAAAAAGGCAGTATTGTGTAAGGTAAAGACTGACAAATTTACCAAAAGCAGACAATTATGGAATATTTTGAACTAATAAATCATAAAAAGGTTTACAAACCAGTATTATGTCAAAAGTTACTTTTAAATTTGAAGACAAGTCAATTCCTCTACAAACGGTAGAAATTAATGCTAAAGGTAAGTCAATATTAGAATTGACGGAGGAACTAGATATTCATTTGAATCACAATTGTGGTGGGGTGTGTGCATGTTCTACTTGCCATATCTATTTACTTAAAGGTGAATCATTTATTGAAGAAATAAGTGAAAAAGAAGAAGATTTTATTGATAGGGCTATTAATCCCAAATTAGAATCCAGACTAGCATGCCAGTGTATTATACTTAAAGAAGATTCCACTATTGAAATTGAGATCCCTGATCAATCACGAATTATAGGTCACGAGCATTAATATGAATAATTTTAAGGAAATTGAGAATTTGCCAATTCATTGGTCTGATCATGAAGATATTGCCATAGCTTTATATAATAAATTTGGAGATGAGTTTACTGAAAGTAAAATCTACAGAATTCGTTTTACAGAACTTATAGAATGGGTACTTTCAATACCTAACTTTGAAGGCAGAAGAGAAGATTGCAATGAAGCTCATCTCGAACAAATTCAAGCCAAATGGGTCTATGAATGGAGAGACAATCAATAATTATAAAGTGAATTTTTACAATAAACTCGATAAAATAAAGGCCATAGTCTTGGACATAGATGGTGTCCTAACGGATAATACTGTACTTGTTACAGAAGAAGGAGAATTTTTAAGAACAATGAATGTTCGTGATGGTTATGCCATCAAATTGGCAATATCTTCTGGAATTCAAATTGCTATTATTTCTGGAGGCAGATCTGCTGGAACTAGAAAGAGACTCGAAATACTTGGTGTCACAGAAATTCATTTGGGAATCGAAGATAAATTACCAAAACTAAAAGAGCTTCTAGAAAAATGGAATATCTCTGCTGATCATTGTGCTTATATGGGTGATGATATTTTAGATATTCCATGCCTTAAACACATAGGGATAGCAGCTGCTCCTCATGATGCTGTCTCTGAAGTTATTGAAGTGAGCGACATGGTGAGTAATTTTGATGGCGGCAAAGGCTGTGTTAGAGAACTTATTGAAAAAATATTACAAGCTCAAAATTTATGGTAATCGAATTGCTCAAAGCAATACGTTGGAAGAATATTCTCATTCTATTCATTACCCAAATACTTTTATATTTTAAATTTATACATAATTCGATCGACACTACAAATGCAAAAGTTTCAACTTTAAGTTTCACGCTACTTGCATTAGTGACATGTATAATCTGTGCCGCTGGGAATATCATAAATAATTATTTTGACTTTGAATTAGATCAGCATTCAAAGCTAAAAAGTACTTCATCTTTTACTAAAAAAAAATATTTACATATTTACACATGGCTTCTAATAGGAGGTTTAATTGTTTCAATATTCTTGGCCAACAAAACTGGTTTCCACAAGTCCTTCATAATTTATCCCATCACTTCGTTTTTGTTATTTATATACTCTTGGAAACTAAAATGTATTCCATTATTAGGGAATTTAATAATATCACTTTTCACTGGGATGGTCATTCTTCTTATACCTTATGTCTACTGGGAAGAATTATTAGAACTCAAGGAGATTGATCCAAATTTATGGTTTAATATAATTCAAAGTTTCATCATACTCTTTAGTTTCACCACCCTACTCAATCTTTACAGAGAAATAATTAAAGACATAGAAGACCAGGATGATGATCGAACAGAAAATTGCAAATCCACATCTGTTTATTTTGGTACAACTAAAACTAAACTCTTTGCTATTTCAAGTTTTATTACATTTTTAATTATTGCAATAGCTTATATTTTTACCATAAAATTTAGACTGTATCAATTAGGATTTTTTATTTTTATTTTGTTGCCAAGTTTATATATATTATATCTTACTTTTATTGCAAAAGAAAAATCAGAATTCAGAAAATTAAGTCAATATTCAAAAATATTAATGGTAGTTGGCCTATTATTTATTTTATTCAATTTGTTTTAATAATGATAAACAAAAGAAATATCATACTTGCCTCAGGATCTCCAAGAAGAGCCCAATTATTAGAAGAAGCAGGTATTAAATTTAGAGTGCAAAAAACTGATTGTGAAGAAATATATCCAGATAATTTACCTGTTTATGAAATAGCTGAGTACTTAGCAAAACTGAAAGCCAATGCTTCAAAATCATTTATAACATCTTTGGATGAGGTAGTCATTACTGCAGATTCTGTGGTAGCTTTAGGAAACGAAGTTTATGGAAAACCCATTGACGAGAAAGATGCATATAGAATCTTATGCTTTTTATCTGGCAAAATCCATTCAGTGTATACAGGAGTTTGTATGTTCGACCAAAGGCAAGAAATTTGTTTCACAGCCAAAACAGAAGTTTTTTTTAGAGAATTTACTCATGAAGAAATCACTGAGTATATTCATCTATATAAACCTTATGATAAAGCAGGATCTTATGGAATTCAGGAGTGGATTGGATTATGCAAAATTTCTAGAATTGAAGGCTCGTATTCCAATGTAATGGGATTGCCAATGGATTTGGTTTATGAAGGACTCAAACGATTTAATTAATCAATGCAATATTTCCTCAAATACTTCTACAATTTTAGAAAAACTATTGCTTGAAATATAAACTTCAATATTTTTATGGAAATCAATTGTTTGATTTAATTGAAAGAATTTTTTAATTCCATTTGCAATTGAATCTGGACTTGACTCATTAACGATTACTCCTGTTTGATCTTCAACTACAAACTCTGCCAAACCTCCAACATTTGTAATAAGTACTGGCTTATTAAATCCATAAGCCATATTTAAAATACCACTTTGAGTAGCTGAACGATATGGCAACACTGCAACATCTGAGGCATAAAAATACGCTCCAACATCTTCATTAGAAATAAACTTATTTTCCATATGAACCGCAGATTCCAATTTGTAATCAGAAATTAAATCCAAATAAATCTTTTCATTTTCATAACTCTCACCAGCCACAAGAAGCTTATACGATTTGTCTTCTGATCTCAAAATCTCCAAGGATTCGATAAGAATATCAAGTCCTTTATAATGTCGAATATATCCAAAAAACAATAAAACTTTATCAGAATTATTGAAACCAAATTTACTTCTAAGTTCAGATTTATTTAAGGATTTATTGTTATCATAGCAATCGTAAATTGGCAGTTCAGATTTAAAAATAGATTTAGTTGGAAAGAGTGATTTAATATCATCTTGAACTTTATTGGATAGGACTAAAAACTTTGAAGCTTTAGCTAAACCAATTTTTGTCAATATTTTATCTATAAATCGTGATTCATGAGATATAACATTCTCAGTAATAAACAAAATACGATCTTTGTAATTACTTCCCAATAAACTAAGTACACCAAAATGACAGGGACCAAAAAATGGTTGCCACCAATCAACTACTACTAAGTCTGGGTTAAACTCTTTAATTTTTTTTGCAGTATTGTACCATGAGATAGGATTAATAGAATTTAAGATTCTTTGAGTCTTTAATTGACGAATTCCATCCATTACTTCATTACTTTTGTCATACTGAGTTTTTCCAGGAAATAATATTTCTGGATAAAGTAATGAATAATTTATTATAAGAAGTTCAAATTTCTTTTGCAATGCAATGCATAAATGACCAATAAACAATGAGTTACCTCCTCGGTAGGGATAATTTGGACCTATAATGGCTATCTTTTTCATGTCAACTGAAACTATGTTCGGCAAAAGTAAAGAATAGCTTTCAAAAAACTAAAGATTAAACTTAGAATAACTTAATAATTAGTCTAAACAAATTTAAATTATTTAACATTCCAAATATTTAAGAAATTAAGCATAGAGTATATTTGTAAAAAAACAAACAAAATGATAAGTGGATATAAAGTTATTAATGGGATAAGTATGTATTACGAAATATATGGATCTGGGAAGCCTCTTGTATTGATTCATGGTGGTGGCTCCACAATTCAAACTTCATTTGGCAAGATTATTCCTTACCTTTCATTAAAAAGAAAACTAATATGCTTAGAACTACAAGCTCATGGAAGAACTGAAGACAGAGAGTCTGAAATTACATTTGAGCAAGATGCTGAAGATGTTATTGGATTATTAAATTATTTGGAAATTCAAGGAGCAGATATTCTAGGGTTTAGTAATGGAGCATGTACAGCAATTCAAATTGCAATAAGACACCCGCATTCTTGTAACAAAATTATTGCTGCTTCTGTATTACTAAAAAGGAATGGAGCTCCTTCAGGTTTTTGGGAATTCATGAATAATGGAACTTTCGATCAAATGCCTCTTCAGTACAAAAATGCTTTTCTCGAGCACAAAAAGGATAATTTATTATTGCAGTCGATGTATAAGAAATGCGCAAATAGAATGATAAATTTTAAAGATTTTAACGATGATGAATTAAAGAATATTAAAGCTCCAGTCCTATTACTAAATGCCGAACAAGATGTTGCCACTATGGAACATATTACTGCAATGACTAAACTCATACCTGTAACTAAACTTGAAATATTCCCAGGTGGACATGGTGAATACTTAGGAGAGATCACAAGTAATCCTGATCCAAATCAAGATTACAGTTATGTAATTTCTACAATAGAAAATTTTCTTGACAAATAAAAAATTATTGAAAAAACAACAACAGTCCAGCCAATATTTGTTGTTTTAAAATCAGATTTTTCAATAGAAATATTCAATTGAATTTCTACTGAAAAATCTGAATTTTAACACCTTTTAAATAATCATTTTTTTACTGACACTAATCAACCAAAACCATTCGCTTAGTGGCAGTAAACTCTAATGCATCCAATTGATAATAAAGCACATTTCCTGCTCCATTCAAATCCTGTTTATTTATCAAAATATTGTTCAATCCTTTAACACCATCAATTTCATAAATTCGTACAACTTTACCATTCTGGTCATAAATTGTCAAGCTTGACGGCATCGCTTTTGGCAAATTAAAACTAATCATGGCCTCTTTCTTAAATGGATTTGGCTCATTTTGGTATAATGCAAATTCAGCATTTTGATTGCTTTCATTTGTGACATTTAATTTAACTTCAAAAGGAGTTAAATCAGAATGATATGCTTCAGCTCTTGTGATGCCATCACCTAGCTTAAGTACTTTAGACAATGATGTGTTTTTATTCGCTCTAATAATCAAATAAAACAATTTATCATGAGCTTCAACTGACATAGCTGAATTGGAATTCCAGCTTGTCGTGATAATTCCTTCACCCACTTTATTCAATCCAAAGTTAGCTTCTGTTAATGGAAGTGCAGCAGCTTCAAATCCTTGATACAATATTGCCTCTTGATCAAATTCTAATGTAAATTGATAACCCATGATATCAGTAAAATCAGAAGCATTAAAATTAATCCTATAAGTTTCACCTGCAACAAGTTCCACATCTTTCGCATTAAAGTTAAGTGGTTTTTCAGAATTCCTAGTTTCTACTACTGACCCCAAACCAGAAGACGCCGTTTCGTTTATGTCACCCATTTTTATTGAAACAAAGTCAACGACTTTAATTTTTTCATTGAGCATAACTGATGCATTACGTGGAGCTAACCATGGCTCATCAGGATTAACAAAAACATAGTTTTTAGGAATAAAAGTCCAAGAAGGTACCGATTTAAATTCTGGAATAATTCCAAGAATTAATTTCCTAATTATTGAAATATCAGCAGCCGTAATTGATCCATTATTATTTACATCCGCAGCTATCAAAAGATAAGGATTAGTAATTAATTGCTGA
>Ga0138256_10001155_pt1 | contig 28387 bp, 21 predicted proteins | sample KNB2016incub_MG_FD_105486 | JGI IMG/M metagenome (GOLD analysis project Ga0138256, IMG submission 105486) | Active sludge microbial communities from wastewater in Klosterneuburg, Austria - KNB2014incub_MG | ecosystem: Engineered > WWTP > Activated sludge > Unclassified | place: Austria...
ACATAAAAGATAGTCGTTTTAAATTAATGCGATTAGGTGTTATTGGTAAAACCACCATTCAAGGTTCAAAAAAGAAAGCCATATCCTATGGTGTAGCACATGCTCAAGGAACCCTTATTATAGCAACTGATGCTGATTGCGTTCTACCTAAAAATTGGGTCGAAACCATAGTATCTTATTATGAACTTAATGCACCAAAATTTATCATTGGCCCAGTTCAAATTAAAAATGGAAAAGGGTTTTTAGGTATTTTTCAAATGCTTGATTTTATGAACTCCTTCCTAATTAATGCCTCTGGAATCAAATCCGGCTTGCATTATTTATGTAGTGCTGCCAATATAGCTTACGACAAAAATACGTTTATCCAAATTAATGCATATGATACCAATCATCATATTTCGTCTGGTGATGATATTTTTTTAATTCATAAAATGAAGTCTTTGTTTCCACATGACATTCATGTCTTAAAATCGGTTGAAACTATCGTGGAAACTAAAGCCGAAATTGACCTAAAACATTTCATAAGTCAACGTTTGCGTTGGGCCAATAAAATGAAATTTAATAAAGACTGGAAAGTAATGTTTATTGCAAGTTTAGTTTGGTTTCAGAGAATCTTTACAATAATCAGTATCATCATTGGTTTCATTTATCAAAATCCATTAGCATTATATATTGGATGGATTAGTTTATGTACTCAATTAGTTTTGGATTTTATTATTCTATATCAAGCCACTACCTTCTTCTCAAAAAAACACCTACTATGGTGGTTTATACCTATGCAGTTCTTTTATACTTTATATTTTATTTTATTAGGACTATTTTCTTGGTTTAATCTTCCGTTATATTGGAAAGACAGAAAAATTTAATTTCAGTTTTTTTTGTTATTCATTCAATTCCCTATTTTAATTTTTTCTTCAGTGCATTCATTTCATCTCTAAAATGTGCGGCTGAAATAAAGTCAAGATCTTTAGCTGCAGCTTTCATTTTTTGCTCTGTTTGAACGATTAATTTTTCAATTTGATCACGGTTCAAATAGGCTACCAAAGGATCTGCGGCTATGGAATTCACATCAGGTTCTACGTAAGCTCTTGGTTCTGGAGCCCTCATATCTAAAATAGAACTTTTACTCATAATTTCTTCACGCGTTTTGCTAAGTGTTTGAGGTACAATACCATGTAATTCATTATAAGCCATTTGTTTCGACCTTCTCCGATTGGTTTCATCAATGGTTCTTCGCATAGACTCTGTTATTTTATCAGCATAAAAAATAACCAAACCATTAGCATTCCTGGCTGCTCTTCCAGCAGTTTGAGTTAATGATCTGTCATTTCTTAAAAAACCTTCCTTATCTGCGTCTAGTATGGCTACTAAAGATACCTCAGGTAAATCCAGCCCTTCTCTCAATAAATTGACCCCAATTAATATATCAAATTCACCCAAACGTAAGTCACGCAAAATTTCTACGCGTTCCATGGTATCGATTTCAGAGTGTATGTATTTGCACAATAAATTTAAGCCTTGGAAATACTTGGCAAGTTCTTCCGACATTCGCTTAGTCAAAGTTGTTACTAGAATTCGTTCATTGAGTTTCTTACGTTTGTAAATTTCTTCTAACAAATCATCAATTTGATTGATTGATGGTCTTACATCTATTGGAGGATCTAATAAACCTGTTGGCCTTACTACTTGTTCCGCAATATATCCTTGCACTTGATTTAGTTCATAGTCGCCTGGAGTTGCGCTGGCATAAATCACCTGGTTAATTTGGTTTTCGAATTCTTCAAAACTTAATGGTCTATTATCGAGAGCTGATGGCAATCTAAAACCAAACTGTACTAAATTCATTTTACGGGCTCGATCTCCTCCCCACATACCTCTAATTTGTGGTATGGTTACATGACTTTCATCAACAATCAACAAATAATCATCAGGAAAATAATCTAACAAACAAAATGGTCTTGTTCCAATAGATCGACCATCAAAAAAACGAGAATAGTTTTCAATACCACTACAATAGCCAAGTTCACGCATCATTTCCAGATCGAATTGCGTTCGCTCTTCGATACGCTTTGCTTCAGCATATTTTTTCTCCGACTCAAAATATTTTTTTTGTTCAAATAACTCATTTTCTATAGTATGCAAAATACCTTTGAGTCTATCTTTTGGAGCAACGTACAAATTAGCGGGAAATATCGCAGCTGAATCCAAACTAGTTATTCTTTTTCCACTTGAGATCTCTATTTCATCAATCTGTTCAATTTGATCTCCAAAAAAATGGATTCTTAAACCATAGTCTACATAGGGCAAACGAATATCTACTGTATCGCCTTTAACTCTAAATTGACCTCTATTCAAATCACTCTCAGTCCTGCTATATAAAATATCAACCAGTCGATATAGAAACTGATTGCGTGGATAATTTTGAGACTTTTGTATTCTTATAATTCCTGCTTTGTAATCCTCCGGATTTCCCATACCAAAAATACAAGATACAGTTGCTACTATAATGATATCTCTTCTTCCTGACAACAATGATGATGTTGCTTTTAAGCGCAACTTATCGACTTCTTCATTAATTTGAAGGTCTTTTTCAATATAGGTATCTGTTACTGAAATGTATGCTTCGGGTTGGTAATAATCATAATAGGAAACAAAATATTCTACTGCATTATCTGGAAAAAAAGCTTTGAATTCGCCATACAATTGCGCCGTCAAGGTTTTATTATGTGTCAAAATCAAGGTAGGTTTACCCGTTTGAGCAATTACGTTTGCCAAGGTAAATGTCTTACCAGATCCAGTTACACCCAATAATACTTGTGCTCGTTCTCCCTGTTCAACCCCGGTAGTCAATTGTTGGATAGCCTCTGGTTGATCGCCAGATGGCTTATAATTTGAATTCAATAAAAATGACGACATAATCAAATAAAATTGCCGTAAAATTACACCCAGTTATTGATATGAATCCAGTTAGTTTAAATATTAAGATTCAAGGAAATGGACCTCCAATATTAATACTTCATGGTTTATTCGGGAGTCTTGATAATTGGCAAACCATTGCCAATGCATTATCGAATGAATTTACCATCTATCTTATAGATTTAAGAAATCATGGTAAGTCTCCTCATACCGAAGCCTTTAGCTATACCCTAATGGCCAATGATATTATGTATATGATACAAAAATATCAATTAGTAAAACCCTTTATGATTGGGCATTCTATGGGTGGTAAAGTCGTTTTAGAATTAATAAACTTATATCCTAATGATATTGGAAAATCCATCATAATAGATATAGCTACAAAATCATATCCCAGAGGACATGATGAAATCTTTAAATCTATGTTGGGTTTAGATTTAAAAAAAATCAATAAAAGATCTGAAGCTGAATTTGAACTTTCAAAAACAATTTTAGATCAAACTGTTAGACAATTTATTCTTAAAAATTTAGATCGAGATCAAAATCAACAATTTGTTTGGAAACTAAACTTAAAATCCTTATTTGAGAATTACAATGAAATCATCCTGGAAATCAAACCATCTAAACCAATAATAAACGAAATATTATTCATCAGAGGTGGCCGATCAAATTATATACTTGATAAAGATCAATTAGAAATTAAAAAATATTATCCAAATTCATCTTTTGTAACCATTCCTGAAGCTGGACATTGGGTACATGCGGACCAACCAATTCGTTTGGTAGAAATAATTAAATCCTACTGTATATAAAACTTCATTTTTACCAAATTTTAACCTGTAAACTATCTACACGATGCATTTTCATGCCTTCCTTAACTTGAAACGCTTCCATAAATTCAGGGATATGAACAAAAGGACCATTAACGCGTAGTTTTGCCGGAGCATGTACATCTGTTAATATTTGAGATGCCAACCTTTCATCTCGTATGTGCCCAAGCCAACCTAAAGCATATCCTAAAAAATATCTTTGAGTAGGAGTCAGACCATTGATTGGTTTTCCCAATTTATATTGTTCTTTTTTCTTAAATGCTTCAAGTCCTAGAACGACACCTCCTAAATCGGCAATATTTTCACCAAGTGTGGCCTTACCATTTACATGTAGACTATCTAAAACAACGAATTGGTTAAATTGATCTACAATCAATTGTGCTTTCTTATTAAATTGATCTTCATCTACTTTAGTCCACCAATTATTCAGATTTCCTTTTTCATCAAATTTTTTTCCCTCATCATCAAAACCATGAGTAATTTCGTGACCAATGGTCGATGCTGCGGCATATCCATAAACCAAAGCATCATCAAGGTCCTCATCACGAAAACCTGGAACTGTAAATATTGCAGCAGGCAGAACAATTTCATTATTAGAAGGATTGTAATAAGCATTGTAAGTCTGAGGTGTCATATCCCAAATACTTCGATCAACTGGTTTACCCAATTTTGAAATTTGATCATTGTACCACCAGATCTGAGCATTTTTAACATTTTCAAAATAAGAATTACTGTTAATTTCCATAGATGAAAAATCTTTCCAATGATCAGGGTAGCCCACTTTTTTAGTCATCAACTTTAATTTTAATAAAGCCTTTTCTTTAGTTGTGGAACTCATCCAATCTAAATCTCTGATGTGATCAGCAAAGGCAGTTCGAATATCTTCTACCATATCACTATACCTTTGTTTAGATTTTGGACTAAAATATGCTTTAACAAATTCTTGTCCTAAGAGATCTCCCATTGCATTTTCAATGGCACTTAAACTTCTTTTCCAACGTGGACGTTGTGCCTCAGCACCATGAAGAAGTGCACTGTAAAATCTAAAATGTTCATCGTTGATGTCTTTGTTTAAAGTTGCAGCAAAATGGTGTATGAAATGCCATCTAATATAAGCCTTCCAACTATTCAAATCAGTTTTTTGCAAAACTATCTCAAATGTTTTAAAAAAATCAGGTTGGCCAATTATAGCAGAATCGAAATTTATGTTTGCTTTTTTACACCAATCTGTCCAATCTATACTTGGTGTCAAGGATTTTATTTGGGCAATCGAATAGGCGTGATAATTAGCATATGGATCTCTTAAGTCCTCTAATTTTTTTGAGGATTGAGCTAATTGCGTTTCGAATGCTAAGATTTTTTTTGCTTCATCTATAGAATTTAAGGAGTCCATTCCAATTAATTGAAACATTTTCGAGATGTGATTAGGGTATTCATTTCGAATTTTCAATGTTCGTTCATCCTGATTTATATAATAATCCCTATTAGGCAATCCTAGCCCGCCCTGATTTAAATAAAGTGTCATTTTATCACTTTGCTTCATATCCTGACCAACATAAAGTTCAAATCCAGATCCAATACCATATGATTTATGTAAAACAATAACTTCCAATAAACCATTGATATCTTTTATGTCGTCTATTAGTTGTAGATCTTTTTGAATTGGGCTAATCCCTAATTGATCACATAAAGCTGAGTCCATGGCTAATTTCCAAAAATCACCAATTCTTTGATCATTTGAACCTTTAGTTGCTTGAGTTTTTGATGCCTTATCACAAATGTCTCTGAGCTTGGTATAATTCTCATTGACAACTAAATTTCCAATTCCCCAATTCGTTTCCTCTTTGGGTATAGGATTATTTTTAAGCCAGGTACCACTTGCATACATGAAAAAATCCTCACCTGGGGCTATAGTAGTATCTAAATGGTCAAATAAAATATCACCGCCACCAGGTATTGTAGTGGCTTTATTTTTACAATTTATACAAACACAACAGATCAAAAATGTGAAGACTAGGTAATTTTTCATGAAATCAAGTAATTTTGGTACAAATCTATTCTTTTTACCCGTATCAGTATTCAAATCGGACTATAACAAGATCAATAAATTATGTTTTTGGTTTTGAATGCTATAAGACCGCTCAAATTGTGTTATTTTCGCCCAAAATCATTGGTATGTATTTTACTTTAACTGAAGAACAAATTGCTGTAAGAGAAGCCGCCAGAGACTTTGCAAAGCAAGAATTATTACCAGGCGTAATAGAAAGAGATGCTCAGATGAAATTTCCTAAGGAAGAAGTTAGAAAAATGGGGGAAATGGGGTTTTTGGGAATGATGGTTTCTCCTGAATATGGGGGCGGTGGAATGGACACAATATCTTATGTTTTGGCTATGGAAGAAATCTCCAAAGTCGATAATTCATGCTCTGTCATTATGTCTGTTAATAACAGTCTCGTTTGTTGGGGTATTGAAAAAATGGGAAACGAAGACCAAAAACTTAAATATCTACCAAAATTAGCAACTGGTGAGTGGATAGGATCTTTTTGTTTATCTGAGCCTGAGGCAGGAACGGATGCTACTCAACAAAAGACAACTGCAGTGGATTGTGGAGATTATTATTTGTTAAACGGCACGAAAAATTGGATAACTAATGGTGGTTCTTCTGCTGTTCATCTCGTTATGGCTCAAGCAAATCCTAGTGCAGGTTATAATGGGATTTGTACTTTTATTGTAGAAACTTCATGGCCGGGTGTAATGGTAGGTGCCAAAGAAGACAAATTGGGAATTCGTTCTTCTGATACACATACTATAATGTATAATGATGTTAAGGTTCCGAAAGAAAACCTTTTAGGTCCTTCTGGTGATGGTTTTAAATTTGCAATGAAAACCCTGACAGGAGGTCGAATTGGTATAGCAGCTCAAGCTTTAGGAATTGCTTCAGGTTCTTATGAATTGGCATTAGCCTATTCTAAAGAGCGAAAAACATTTGGAAAAGCAATTGCTCAACATCAAGCCATTGCCTTCAAATTAGCCGATATGGCTACTGAAGTTGAAGCAGCTCGACTTTTAGTTCATCGTGCGGCATGGATGAAAGACAAAGGCATTGATTTTACCATTGCAGCAAGTATGGCTAAATTATTTGCCTCAGATGTTGCCATGCGACACTCTATAGAAGCAGTCCAAATTCACGGTGGATATGGCTATGTCAAAGAGTATCATGTAGAACGATTAATGAGAGATGCAAAAATTACACAAATATATGAGGGTACATCAGAAGTTCAACGGATGGTTATTTCCAGAGCTGTTCTGCAAGACCAACTTTATCAACCGATGTGGAACAAATAAAAAAATTAAATGATTAATCAATCCTGGCGCTTAGGAACATTCGCAAAAATACCTGTTAAAATACATTGGACTTTTCCCTTAATATTAATTTATGTTGTTGCCAATGGGCTTTCAAACCATAATCCATGGGAAAATATATTAGTTGAAGTCTGTTTTGTAATGTCCATGTTTTGTTGTGTTGTATTGCATGAATTTGGACATGCCTTAACAGCTAGGCGATATCATATTCAAACGGAAGACATCATTTTATTGCCAATAGGTGGAGTAGCCAGACTTCGAAATATGCCTGATAAACCAAGCCATGAATTGGTTATTGCTGTTATGGGACCCGTGGTCAATGTCATAATTGCTGCTGTTATTTTTGGGTATCTCTATTATTTAAATGGATTGTCTTTTTTTACAAATGAAGAATTCAATCAAATTGAATTATTAAATTGGAATATTTTTTTACCCATACTTTTAATAGCAAATATTTTTTTGGTCATATTTAACATGATTCCTGCTTTTCCAATGGACGGTGGTCGGGTATTAAGAGCCCTATTGTCTTTTAAATTAGGAAAACTAAAAGCTACATTGTGGGCAAGTAGAATAGGACAATTTATTTGTATATTATTTATTGGCTTTGGAATTTATTATGAAGCATGGACTACAGTTCTCATTGGAGTATTTATTTTTATTGCAGCTATGCAGGAATATCAAAGTGTCAGCCTCGATTTTACTCTTAAAGGTAAAATAGCCAAGATGGTGTGTCGAAAAATAAGCTATGTTATAACTTCTTATATGAGCGTTCAGGAAGCCATGGCTATAGTTTTATCAAGCGGAGATAAAAATTTTATTATTACAAATTTTAATGGTGAGTTTACTGCATCCATTAGTGCTGAAGAAATTTCCGCTGCTGTAAAACAAAATCCAGATCAACGTATATCTGATTTGAACCTCCATGAAATTCTATTTTTGGAACCGAACCGAACATTAAAGGATCTTATGTTTTATCTTAATCAAGGTTACCCACTTGTCGTGATTAAAGAAGGCCCAGAAATTTTAGGTGTAATAGATCGCCAAGCCTTAGAACATTTTTTAAGTTTAAACAAATAATCTATTTGACCACAATAGAACAGGATATTCAAATATATATTAATGAATTTAATAATCACAGAAATTAATTTTATGATCCGGTATGGCATTCTTTTAATCTATTTTTTTTGTTCGACTTTTCTTTTATTAGCACAAACTACTTTCCCTGTAAATGGCGTCAACCATCTAGATCAAACTAGTTATTTATTTAAAAACGCAACTATACATGTTGATCCACTAACCACTATAGATAATGGGATGATGTTAATCCGCAATGGAAATATAGTAGCTATTGGTTCACATATAAATATTCCAATTGACGCAATAATCAGAGATTTGAGTGGCGCCCATATTTATCCTTCATTTATAGAAATCCTATCTGATTATGGAATACCTGAACCCAAAAAATTACAAGGTACTCAATCTATGATTAGTAATAAAGAAGGTGCGTTTTCCTGGAACGAAGCACTTCGTCCTGAAATAAATGCATCAGATTTATTCACTGTTAAAAATGATCAAGCAGGTTCATTAAGAGATCTAGGTTTTGGTACAGTGAATACACACTATGCAGACGGAATTTCGCGAGGGGGTTCTACCATTGTTTTATTAGGTGATAGAAATGAACACCAAATGATGTTAAAGCCTTTGGCTTGTCATGTGTTGAGTTTTAACAAAGGCCTTTCCAGCCAGGATTATCCGAGTTCATTAATGGGGAGTATAGCATTGTTGAGACAAACTTATATGGACGGAAAATATTACCAAAATTCCAATCTATCAAAAGAAATAAATTTATCGCTACAAGCTTGGAATGAAAAAATAAAATCACCTCAAATATTTATTGCGAATGATAAATATGATGTCTTAAGAGCTGATCGTTTAGCTAAAGAATTTAATCAAACTTATATGATTAAAACGGGTGGTGACGAATATCAGCGTATAGAAGAAATAAAAAAAACCAATGCAAAATTGATTGTACCATTAAATTTTCCGCCATTATATGAAGTGGAGGATCCTTATGATGCTTTACAAATTGATTTGGCTGATTTGAAACATTGGGAACTAGCACCATCCAATCCACACATATTGGAAGAAAATTCTATACCATTTGTTTTTACTTCATCTGGTTTAAAGGATAGGAAATTATTTTTGGATCAAATTCGAACTGCAATTTCCAGGGGTCTTAGTCCGGAAAAAGCACTTTTTGCAATAACCCAAGGACCCGCTGAGTTTTTAGAAATATCCAATATTGTAGGAAGTTTAAAACAAGGATTATTAGCCAATTTCATTATTACCAATGGACAACTATTTGATACCAAAACAATAATATTAGAAAACTGGATCAAAGGAAATTCATTCACAATAAATAAACCAAAAGTCGATTACTTTAATTCAGGATATCGGTTTTTCATTTCCAATAAAACATATCAGGTTCTACCAAATTCTAGAAACTCTAAAAATGAATATAAAATATTATCACCTGATTCCAGTTCATGTAGCTTAACACTTAATGTAGATTCCAATTATTTAAGTGGACGATTTATTGACGCTGCTGCATTTACTTATTTACTTTCTGCGACAAAATTAAATAACCAATGGTTCGGTAAAACTCAAGATAAAACAGGTAAATGGATTGATTTCAAATTTGAAGTTTCAAATGATAATAATTTAAAGACTAGTCTAAAAAAAGATTCTGCTTTAAATTCACAAATTGGTTATATGGGTCAAGTGACTTATCCTTTTATGGCATATGGTTGGACCAATAAACCAAAAACTCAAAATTTATTGATAAAAAATGCCACGATTTGGACCTGTGAAATGGAAGGTAAATTATCAAATACTGATTTATTAATAAAAAATGGAAAAATTGAAAAAATAGGAAAAGACCTTTCTGAACCAAATGTGTTAATTATTGATGCACTTGGAAAACACATTACTCCCGGCATTATAGATGAACATTCGCATATCGCAATTTCAAAAGGGGTCAATGAATGTACACAATCAAATACAGCAGAGGTTCGCATTGGAGATGTAATTAATCCTGACGATATTAATATCTATCGGCAATTAGGAGGTGGTGTAACCACTTCTCAGTTACTCCATGGTTCATGTAATCCTATAGGTGGGCAATCTGCTATTATCAAATTACGTTGGGGATTTTCAGCAGAAGACATGAAATTTCAAGGAGCAGATGGTTTTATAAAATTTGCTCTTGGGGAAAACGTAAAGAGGTCTTCCGGAAATAATAATGTCAGGTACCCTGATTCACGAATGGGCGTAGAACAAATATATGTTGATGCATTCACTCGTGCTAAAAGATATAATGATCTTCGCAATACAAAATCCGAAAATCCAATAAGACAAGATTTAGAATTAGATGCGCTCGCAGAAATCCTTAATAAAAAAAGGTTTATTACCTGCCATTCTTATGTACAATCGGAAATTAATATGTTAATGCATGTTGCGTCTGATTTTGGGTTTAAAATAAATACGTTTACCCACATACTCGAAGGTTATAAATTGGCAGATAAAATGAAAAATCATGGCGTTGGTGCTTCCTCATTTTCAGATTGGTGGGCATATAAATTCGAAGTATATGAAGCAATCCCATACAATGGTGCAATTTTACACGATCAAGGTGTTGTAACCGCTTATAATTCTGATGATGCTGAAATGGCAAGAAGACTAAACCAAGAAGCAGCAAAAGCAATAAAATATGGAAATGTAAGTGAAGAAGAAACACTCAAATTCATTACCTTAAATCCTGCAAAATTATTACATATTGACAATCGAGTGGGCAGTATTAAAATAGGCAAGGATGCTGACTTTGTCATTTGGAATAACCATCCACTATCAATGTATTCCAGCCCTGAGATGACTTTCATAGATGGAATTAAATATTATGATAAATCACAGCAAGAACAATTAGAATCAGTAAATAACCAAGAAAGAACCCGCATTATTCAAAAAATGATCCAAAAAAAATCTGAAGGTCAGACATCCATACCTTTTACCTCACCACCAAAAAAATTATATCATTGTGAAGATCATGAAGCTGAATAAAATTCATTTAACCGGTAAAAAATTAAACATGTCACTCATTAAAATTAATAGACTTTGGGTTCATTTAATGATCTTTAATTTCACTTTTGTTTCATTTTTAAATGCTCAAATTCCTGCTTTGGATCAACAAAAAGATATTGTATTAAAGGGTGGAAGAATTCATGTTGGAAATGGGCAAATTATTGAATCAGGAATTATTGTTTTATCAAAATCAAAGATTAAATATGTCGGAACCGATTACAAAGTTTTAAATCAAAACGAAATAGAAATTGACATAACCAATAAAGAAGTGTATCCTGGATTTATTGCGCCTAATTCCACAGTAGGACTTGCAGAAATCGAATTGGTAAAAGCAACCGTGGACCAACAAGAATTAGGTGCGATGAACCCTAATATTAGATCGATAATAGCTTATAATACGGATTCGAAAATAATCCCTACGTTGAGATCCAATGGTGTATTATTAAGTCAAATAAGTCCTGTAGGCGGTGTGATCTCAGGTCAAACTGCAATTGTCGAAATGGATGCTTGGAATTGGGAGGACGCTGCTTACAAACCTGATGAAGGTATAAGTTTAAATTGGCCTAATTCAAATTTCAACCAAGGTTGGTGGGGTGAACCGCAAAAGACATCGAAAAATGATCAATATGAAAAAGAAATTCTTGCTCTTAAAAATTATTTTGATCAAGCAAAATCTTATGCGACTATTGTAAATCAAAATGAAAAAAACTTAGCATTTGAATCTATGCGGGGTTTATGGAATGGAACAAAAAAATTATATATCCATGTTGATTTTGCAAAAACCATTATTCATAGTATTCAGTTTGCTGAAAAATATGGTATAAAGCCTGTAATTGTTGGCGGTGCTGATTCATGGCGTATTACAGATTTTTTGAAAACTCATAATATTTCTATTATTTTAAATCAAGCCCATAGTCTTCCCATAAGAGAAGATGAATCTATTTCGCAATCTTACAAGACACCTTATTTACTTTCAGAAGCGGGCATATTGTTTTGTTTAAGTATGGACGGTTTTTGGCAACAAAGAAATCTCGCGTTTCAAGCAGGACAGGCTATCGCATTTGGTTTATCTAAGGAAGCTGCATTATCAAGTATTACTTATAATACAGCCAAAATATTAGGCATAGACCAAACAGTAGGAACTATAGAAACAGGTAAAGATGCTACGTTATTTATTAGCGAAGGCGATGCACTCGATATAAAAACCCAAAATATTATCAAAGCCTATATTAGGGGAAAAGATATAGATCTTGATAATGTACATAAGCAATTATATAAAAAGTACAATTCAAAATATCATCCCGAACAAAGGTAAGTTACACATTATTATTTTAATATTCTATATTGCTATCGAATTAAGGTAACAGATCCTTTTTTAGATATATTTCTCAATACAGCATTCGGATCATCCCCAAACTTAAGATCATAATTTAAATGATAAATATAGGATTCCATAGGTGCCGGAGTGTCCTTATATCTTCCATTCCATCCAGGTAAACTAAGATCATTTGATTCATATACTTTTAAACCCCACCGATTATAGACATTAAATGATATCCGAATTAATTCTGCCGGACAATCTTTTGGTTTAATGGGTCGAAAGACATTATTAAGATCATCATTATTCTCTGGTGTAAATATATTAGGTACAAGGACACAATCTTCACAATTAAAAATGATAACATTATAGCTAAAAACAGAATCACATCCACTTGGAGATGGTACCTTTATCAAACTGGATCTACCAGGCTTATCAATTTTTACGCCATGCCTAAATATTGGTTGATTACAAAACAATGTATCCGGCTTATTCAATTGGACAAATGGGATAATGACTTTAAGATTTATAGTTACTATTTCATCACAAGAATTAGATCTAATGGTGTCTACAAATATTCCTTCTTTGCGATATTCTTTCCCATTTAATAAATAGGAATCACCACTACAAATACTTGGATTTTCAACCCTATTAGCAAAAGCTGCAACTTGAAGGGTTCCAATGATCGAATCACAACCATCTTGGTTTTTAATGTTTATAAAATAATTACCCTTTGTTGAATAGTTTAAACCAAATTGTGATTTTGAGGAACCACAAGTTATGGTATCATAAAGCGTACCTAAATTTGTTAATAAATTTGAACTTAAAGTTAGAATAATAATGGAATCACATGAATTATTGAGCTTAATAGTGTCTGAATAAATTCCAGCACTAAATAATTCTCTACCATTAAAAGTAAATGGTTTTCCTGCACACAATGTTGCTGAAATTCTTCCAATCTGATAGGGTGAAATTACGATAATATGCTCATAGGGTACACTGATGCAACCATATTGCATAATCTTTGTGATTTTATAGGTTCCCGGATTCGTAAAAATATAATCCACATCACCTTTTTTCTCGAATACGTCATTTCCTATACTCCATATATGCTTTGCTAAACTATCACCAGTTGAAAAATCCTTAAAATGAACTGTTGTATTCGGGCAAGCTTGCTTTGGTCCATCTATTAATGGGTTTAAATTTAAAGTCGATGCACATTCTGTTCGGAATAAAATGGATGTATCCTTATAATTAGTATAGGCTAAAGCTTTTTGACCTGTATTGGTTTGATAAGTAAAGTCAGCTATGGTCCAATTAGGTTGATATCGGGATAATTCAAAAGTTACATCAATATCATGACACCCGGATAAAAATTGATCATCTGTCTTAATAATGAGACCTTGAAATGCTACATTTGAAGCATATGCTGTACTAAATCCGGATATAATGACTCCCCCAATTGCAGATCTGCGTACTCTTGTATATTGGGATCCTTTCATATTATAAATGAAAGCATTCTTAATACTTCCGTCTTGGTTTATAATATATAATGCATTCTTATTTGGTGAATTAGGACCACTCGCACCATGCGCTGTAAAAGCAAAAGTACTTACTCCGATAGCATATGATCCATCAGCCAAAACCGCAAGTCCCTCTCCTATAGATCCAGCATCACTACCTACGCTGACTTCATAAATGTTAGTAAAATAAGTATTAAGTGCTGAATCCGTTTTTATCAAAAAAACGTCATACTCGGAACTTTGATGATTTTCCTCAAGGAGGGTAGTAAATCCGGTAATCAAATAATTATCTTCAGAATCTACGACCAGATCAAATGCATTGGTTCTCTGATTATGGTATCCATAAGTTTTAAAATAAAGGGGTACACCCAATGGACTAGCTTTTAAAATAAATGCCTGAAATGTACTATCCGCTATACAACGTCCTGTTATAATAAGGTTATCCTCTGAATCTGTTTTAACTGCATAGGCTTCATCATATGTCCCACTTGGATTTCCAAAAGTCTTAGTCCACAAAATATTTCCATTGCGGTCTAATTTAAACATATACAAATCATCTGCAATACGATCTGAACCATAACTGCCCGTACTTCCTACTACCACAAAACCACTATCTCTGGTCATAACGATATCGCGACCAAATTCAAGATTATTCCCAATTCTTCGCATCCATTTTACTTTTCCTGCGGCAGAAATCCGACCACATAAGATAGATGCTTGGAAAAAACCAGTTCCAAGACTAAATGTAAAAACTACATCTCCACTATCTGCTTCTACGATACCCATATTAGTATTCGTGGGTGATCCAGATGGACCCAAACCTTTTGACCAAATTGGGTTGCCTAAACAATCATATTTGGTAATAATTCCCTCAGATCGATTAAAAGTATCGGTCAAGAAACCCAAAGTAACAAATCCACCATCTGAAAATGACTCCACATCATAAAAGTTGGTGTAAGAATTTTTTATTCCCGGTGTAAATGCCTTACTATAATATAATTTTTGAAATTGAATATTTTGTGCAAAAGTCTGAATACTAAAACAGAACATAATACAAAAAATAGTAGAGTGTATTATTTCTTTGTTATTGAGTCGCATAATTTAAAATTAGTTAGCAAAATACTTGTTTTTATAGTTTACAAACAGAAAATTCATATTTTTTTAATATATTTTTGCACAATTAATCAAATCTAATAATTTGAGAAAAGCTTTTCTCACAAATATTCTGTTACTTATTTTTATTAATGCGCTAATAAAACCATTGTATTTATTAGGTATTGATCGTAATATTCAATTAATAACAGGGACTAGTCAATATGGCATGTTCATCAATATTCTTAATTTCACAATCATACTTCAATTTATCAGTGATTTCGGTTTACAAAACTATACTGCCCGATTTGCCAGCCAACAAAAAAATATCATTACTAGTGGAATAAAAAATTTATTTGGATTCAAAATCCTACTTTCCATTATTTATTTTTTTGTTATCATAATATGTTCTAGAATATGGTATGGTGATCAAATCAATTTCTGGTTTGTAATCCATGTAGCCATCAATCAACTATTAATTAGCGCTATGCTTTTTATTCGTTCCAATATAGCAGGACTTGGATTATATCAAACGGATAGCTTGCTTTCTGCATTAGATCGGGTAATTCTTATAATAATCTGTGGATTATTTATAATTACACCAATACTTAGACCCTATATTACCATAGAACTTTTTGTTTGGTTTCAATCTATTTCCATTGGGTTATGTATCATCATTGGGTTAATCGTCTTGGCTTCAAAGCAATATCAATTCGATTTACAATTTTTATCAATTAAAGATATCAAGCAAATTACCCATATTTGTTTACCGTTCGCCTTAATTTACTTAACCAGTTCTATCTTTTATAAAGGCGATACGTTACTACTTGAAAGAATACTTCCGGATGGAAAAAACGAAGTGGGAATTTATGCTGCTTCCATGCGCCTTTATGAAGCAGCTAGTATGTTTTCACTAGCATTTGGAACTTTACTTTTAGCCATGTTTGCTCGATTACATAGTGATGTCAATAAATTAAAATTATTGTTCAAAACTTCTATGCATCTGTTATTATTTATCACCATTTGCATTTCCTTTACAGGATATTTTTATTCTAAACAAATTATTTCTTTATTTTATCATACTAACGATGAATATTGGTCTCTAATTTTAACATTCATGATGTTAGCTTTTATTCCTGGCAGTCTAAATTACATACTAAGTGCATATTTTCAAGCAACACATAAAGAAAAACTACTTTTGTATATTTATATTTTTATCGCAATCATATCCATACTTTTAAATCTAATTTTTATTCCTTCTTTTAAAGCTCTAGGGTCTTCATGGACTTATCTATTAGGCCAAGCTATATTGATGTTCGTTCAATTATGGTTTATTCATAAAACATTTAAATTCAATGTAAAACTATACACCAAACCCATCGCATTTTTTGGCATTTCACTTGTTGGATTTTATTTAATACATGAATATATCTCTATAAATTATATAATACAGATTGCCTTAAGTAATGTATTTATTTTAGTTATTGCCTTCTATTCTAAAATATTTTCAATTCAAGAACTAAAACAAATCTGGTTAGAAAAACACAATTCTTAAAAATTGTTTCTATTGAATAACTCTACCCTTAACTTCAGAAGATTTTCTTTCTAATTGGTTAGCTCTTTTAAGATTAACCAACAATCCGGCGAAAGCTGATCCTGAATAAGTTTCGTAGACTTGATTGTCATAAGTCACTTGCCCTGAATTTCGATCCCATTCTTTACCTAACAACACATATCGGGAACTCATTTTAGGGTTTGGACCAAAAATTAAATATTTTGGATCTGTACCTGAATCAAAACTAATGGCAAATCGATCTGCTTTAGGCATGAAAATTAAAACACCTGGAATACCTTTTTTAAAAATGACCTCTTCAATTTTTTCTCCATTGACCATCTTAATTTTTCCATTCTTAATGGTAGTTTCTCCGGATGCGACTTTCCTATACAGCACAATATCATCAGAAAGATAAAATTGTATTTTCTGTAATTCCTCCAGGGACCATTTCTGATCATCATACAATTTTTGACTAAAAGGAGTAAGGGTTGGACTGCAGGCTATAAGTCCCAAAAAAATAAAACTTAAAAAAATCAATTTATTCATATGGTATAATTTTAATAATTTCACGAAAGTATTACAAACTTGAAGATAGACTAGACATTTAATCAATTGTTAACCTAAATGTACTCAAATTAATAAAGTTTTAACATTTTACCAAGAATTCCACTAATTTGAAGTATTTGACCTCTTGATTGACTTTTATTTATATTTGTGATCCAGTTATTCATTGAACCTATGTCAGAAACGAACCAAATCAACTTCCATTTTCTATGTCCGACCTTTGAAATTAATCAACGTAAAATCAAACTTTGGATTGGTAAAACAATACTTGAAAATAAGCACAAAACAGGTACAATAAATCTTATTTTTTGCAATGATGATTACTTGTTAGATCTTAATATAAAATATTTGGCTCATGATTATTATACGGATATTATCACCTTTCCGTATCATGACAATCCGATTGAAGGAGATCTGTATATAAGTATTGATCGGGTAAAGGAAAATGCTAGTCAACTTAAGATAGACTATGAAATAGAGTTACTTCGGGTGATTATACATGGGATCTTTCATTTATTAGGATTTCAGGATAAAGACGAAATTCAGTCGTCTAAAATGAGGCATCTGGAAGATGTTGCTTTAAAAAAATATCACCAGGATTTTATGAATGAAGTTCATTTCTATGACCAGGTTTATGATGTTGTCAGACTTATTCCAGCTGGAAGAGTTAGTTCTTATGGAGCCATCTCCAATTTCTTAAGTCTGGGATCTGCACGTATGGTAGGATGGGCACTGAATCAATTAAAAGGTACCGAAACAGATATTCCTTCTTTTCGTGTTGTGAACGCAAAAGGAGAATTAACGGGCCGGTTATCATTTACCAATGGCCGTGATATGGAACAATTATTAAAACAAGAAGGTACTGTTGTAGTTGATAATAAAGTAGTTGATTTTGAAACCAAACATTGGAATCCTTCTTTTGAACTATAGCCAAAATTTGCAATATGAAATATTTTATCATGAAGTTTTTAATCTGTGTATGTTTTACTTTGGTTCAGGCACAACAAGAGTCACAATTTCTTGGCAAATGGAAAACCATAGATGATGAAACCAAACAAGCCAAATCTATTATCGAAATTTATAAAAAAGACCAGGTTTTATTTGCTAAAGTAATTGAATTATTACCGGCTGCTACCATTAAAACCTGCAATCGTTGCCCTGGTGAAAAAAATGGAAAGTCCTTATTAGGGATGGATATTATGTGGAACATGACACCAGATAATAACGATTATTCAAATGGACAAATTATGGATCCTAAATCAGGTAAAATATATTCTTGCACCATTACCTTGGAAGGTACTGAAAAGCTATTGGTCAGAGGATATATTGGTATTTCGTTATTTGGTAGGACTCAAACCTGGGAACGTGTTAAATAAAGTTCATTTATTATATTAATTCGATGATCTATTTATACAATATTTTGACTTCATATTGTGTTATATAGAAAAACCACATCATCGCCTATGGTCGATACATTTACACTTAATCAATTGATTCGTTATACCTACCAAGAATGCAGTCCGGACGAAAGATTGCTAATTGAGGAAATAGCATCGGAAGATTGGTCACTTAGAGAAGAAATTGAAATACTTAAAGCCGCAAAACGCTTTATTCCACAAGTTCTTTTCTCAGCTAAGCCATCTAGTCTAGAACGTATAATGAATTACAGTCAAAAACAGGTTTAAGATATTAACCAAGATTTTTGCAGATGCCTTTAAAACTCAGTTTTGAAGGCATTTTTATTAAACTTAAGTATTCAATCCTTTATATCTCAAACTGAATCTCCACGGTCCTTCCCTGATCAGAAAAAATGACCCTATGAGACAATTGGTGCATTAGAAATACACCTCTACCTCCACAGCATTCAATATTTTCTGGTAAAGTTGGATCGGGAATAGTTGACGGATCAAACCCTGAGCCTTCATCAGATATTCGAAATGCAATACATTTTGGTCGACGTTCTGTCTTTAAATGGACGAATTTATTGCAATCTTTCTGATTGCCGTGAATAATAGCATTATTAACTGCTTCGGTTATGGTCACCAAAACATTTGGGTAAAGCTTTTTATCAATGTGATATTCTGCAAAAACCCAATTCAAATATTCCTCAATTTTGAGAATATTATTAGGTATAGATGCTATTCGAATCATCCTTGCTTTTTTATTCGCAATAAATAATCCTCGACCAATTTTTTGTAAAACGGTCTCAAATCTGGCGATACGTGCTGGAACCATTCTGTTTCTGCTTGCCTTTGTTTTAGATATTCTTCTAGGCCAACTGGAATCTTACGTTCAATTTTCGTACCAGTTTCGGATTTTCGCTCTTCTTTATATTCTCTTTCTCTTTCTGCTCGTTCAGCTTCTAATAACCTAGTTGTGATTTCCTGTTGGCGATTGAGTGTTTCATTAGTGAGTTGCTTGTTAACCAACTCACGTTCAGTTTTATTCATATTTTCAATGGCCTCTTGCATTTCCTTCGATCCATTACCTTGTTCTTTCTTCTCTTGTTCCAAATCTTCCAACATTTTACGAAGTTGAGCTTGTTTAGCAGCCATTTCAGCAAATTCCTTGCTCATTTTTCCTTCACCCTTCTTCATTTTATCTTGCATTTGCTTAAGGCCATCCCCCATTTTTTGTTGGCCTTCAGCAATTTTGTCAATAGGGACCTTGCCTTTTTTACCCGCTTTTGGAGACTTCCCTCCTGGCTTTTTGCATGAACCACTTCCGGGTTTTTTACAAGAAGAGTTTTTCTCCTTTTGTTTATTATTTAAAGTTTCTGATAGCATGACTGCTAAATCATTGACGTTTTTCATAATTCGGCCTTGGTATAATGACGCTTGTCCCGTATACCTTGATTCCAGTTGTTCTATGCCTTTAGTGAAATTCTCATTAATCTCTGTCACTTTTTCACCAACAAATGATTCAATTTCCACGACTCTTTTGCTTAATGCCTCTAAGGTATCTTGTATAAGCCTGAAATTGTCTTTGATCCTGAATTCATCCTGGACCAAAGCCACATATTTAGGTTCATTCACATCGGTCTGTCCAAAAGACTTTATGAGTGTCTCTTGTTCAAAAGATAAATTAACTAGATTCTCTAAAAGTTGTCTTAAAACTTTAATGTCTTCTTCTTGCTTTTCTTGCTCATCTTTATCCAGTTGTTCTTCCATTTGATCAGCCATCTCATTCATCTTATCCTCCGCTTTTTCTTGCTCTTTAGCAGCTGCATCGTTTTCCTTCTTATCCAGATTTTCTTTGGACTTTTCTAAACTCTTTTTAACATCCTCAGCATTCTTTTTTTGGTCACTGAGTTTTTTTGGTTTATCGAGACTTTCATTTTTCTTTTGGATGTCGTCCTGTTTCTTTTTTAATTCATCGAACTTCTTATTAATATCTTCTTGTTCTTTTTTTAATTTATCTTGACTTTCAGATTTCTTTTCTGTCTTTTCTTTTAACTCTTCCTGTTCCTTTGATAACTCTCTTAATTTATCAATCTGATCTTTTACGTTTTTCTCAACTTCAAGTTGTTTAAACAATTCCAATAAACGATCCATATCTTTTTTCATGTCCTCGTTTTTATTCTGAAATTGTTCCGTCATTTGGATTGCTTGCTCCTTATTCAATTCTTGCATTAAATTCTGAATATCCTGCATGAGTTTTTTCATCTCTTCACTCATGGTTTCATTGAATAATTTTTGAAGTTGCTTTTGCTTATCAATCAAACTTTCATCAGGGTTACTATGCTGTTCTTGTTTTTTAAGATTTTCATCAAATTTTTTCTTGGCTTCATCAAATTTTTTCTGTAAATCTTCTTGTTGCTTAAGCATCTTATCTAGATCTTTTTTATTTTGCCACTCAAGATCTTTTTTACTTCTTAATTTATCTTTGAATTCATTTAATTTATCCTGTAATTTTTTTGCATCTTGAATGGAAGCTTCCAAATCTTTTTTGATATCGTCATTATTTGTTTCTTCTATTTTAGCCAATTCTTCATTCGTGGCAACATGGTGTTCATATATGGTACTGCGAGTAGCCTTACTTCCATGAATACCGTCATTATCCCAAACTTCAAAATAATAGCTCAAATGATCACCTGGTTTTAATCCCAATGATTGAATGTCTAAAATATATCTAAAAGTAGTAGACTTTCCGGTTTGGATACTTACTTTTTCAGATTGAACTGCTTCTTGTTTTCCATTTGCTGTTTTAACTTGATAATTGAATTTAAGATCACGTATTCCATAATCATCTGATGCTTCACCTCCAAAATAAAGGATATTAGCATTAGAACTATCTTCAAAAGATTCTACATTAATTTGGGCATATTGGTCTGGGATGACATTTATATGATATTGTACTGTATCAAATTGGGGTAAATTATGGTTTTTAAGATATAACGTATAAGCGATGTCTGACAGGATTCGATTGGAAAACTGAAATTCGCCTTCACCTCTATTTGAAATATTTGTTTTATTTATTTGATCAGAAAATCTAAAATAACTTTCATCGGTATTTTCAGTGTTTAATTGCCAATTAACTTTAGTACCTATAGGTATAATCAAATCACCTGTATTTATTAATTTTTCATTCTTCTTAGAAATATATGAAGGATATTCCAGACTGACTTCAAATCTGGTCATAACTGGTTTAAGTAGAACTTTTAATTGTTGTTCTGCTGTTGATATCGATCCTGAATATAGTCTGAAGGTTTGATCTTTCTGGACATTATTGAAAACATATGAAAAATGATCAGGAGCATCCTGTTTAAGTCTATACTGAAAATGATCAATTTCAATAAAAGCCTCTGAAGGTAGTGCTGTTCCTTGTATTGCAATATCCAGTTTAAAGTCGTTAAACTGCTCCACTACCAATTCTTTAGATTCAATAGTGAAGGTAAACGGGGCGGCTTTCTCAAAATCTTTGTTATTCTGAATCAACCTTTGAGTTGGGTCTTTAATAAGACTTGGGGCTATAAACAAAATACCCATAAGGAGCGAAAGGGGTATTAAAGCGTATCGGAGCTGACGTCTGTTTTTATTAAAATCAATAGCAGCAATAAAAGGAACCGGTTTCAATTCTGCTGCTTTCTGATTGATGCTCGCCTCTACCAAACTGCGATCAGAATAACTAACTAATTGATTTTTAAGCTGAAGTACATTCAATAATTTATCTTTTACGTCGCTAAAATGAGTTCCAATAATTTTAGCAGCTTCCTCGTGGGATATTAATTTGCCAAGTCTAAAATAATGCAACAAAGGGGTAAAAATGAATTTCCATAAGCTCCAACCCGAAATTCCTATAAACGCAAAAACAAAACCTTTGCGGATGGACTTGCTAAAATAGAACTGGCTTTCTAATAAATTAAATAAAATAAACAAAGCAGTTGAAATACCTACAAAGTAAATGGTACCTCGTATTAGCTTATTGATATAATATTTACGGGTAAATTGATCCAACTTTTGGATCATTTGGTCATAAAAGTTCTGATTCCACTCCATAAGCTAAGATATATAGGGTAACGTTTAAACGGTAAAAATAATTTCAAAAATCTACACTTGAGCCTAAATTTTCACTTGGTACGGAGATAAACAATTAACAGGGCACTATGTTTTGAATTTAACGCAACTAAAATTTTACGTAGATCGTATATATCCTTGTGACTCAGGAAGAGTTAGCCATACATTTAGCTGGCTGTCGGAAACATAGCCGAATCAGTCAAAAAGTACTCTATTTGGGTTACTATGACTATGCTTTATCTATTTGTAAACGCTATATAAGCTCGAATGAGATTATTGAAGAAGTAATTAATGATGCATTTTATAAAGTATTTACAAAAATTGAACAATACAATGAATCCTGGTCTTTTAAAACCTGGTTTCATAGAATCGTGATCAATACAGCTATAGATAGAATAAGACATGAAAAAAAATTACCTCAATTTCAAAATTTAGATGAAACGCATGAATCAGTGGTTTGGGTTGAAGAAGAATACTTGGAAAATTTAACTCAATCGAAATTACTTCATATGCTAGATCAACTTTCACCAGCCTATAAAACAGTCTTCACATTATTTGTATTGGATGAATTAAGCCATGAAGAAATAAGTAAAATGTTAAATATATCAATAGGAACTTCAAAATCAAATCTATTCAGAGCTCGCAAAGTCATGCGAGTACTTATGGAAAGTGAACAATTATGAATAAGAGCGATCAATACTTGAGAAAATTATTACAATCAACCGGCGAAAGTAATATCAATAGAACGACCCAATGGGAAAAATTAGAATCCAGATTGGATAGCTATTATCAAAAGGCAGGTAATAAAAATATACCTATATCTAAAGGATTTCTTCTAAGTACTATTCTTGTCTTACTTGTTTCAAACTTTTATGTGTTAGATTTATTCCAAAAATTAAAAAATTCAAATAACTTAGTAAAACTAGAACTCAATGCATTAGAACACAAAATAAATAATTTAGAGCGCATTTCAGGGGCAGAGTATCCTTTAGAAAAAAACATCCAAAATACTTCTAATTCAAAGAATAACCTAGCAATTAATTCCGTAAAATCAAATTCTACTTTAGAACATAAAAGTAATCTTCTACATACCATTAACACTAATCAAAATAAAGAACGAATAAGTATCGGGAGAAACAATAATAATTCAGGTCAGGCAACTACAAAACATTCAAAAAAGTTTTTTAATACACTAAACCAATCTAATCACAATAGAAATAAGGATTATACAATAAATTCTCTTAAGCCTTTGTCAAATGAGCTAAATGAATTTGGACCCTTGCAAAACGAACTTCCAATCATTGAATCCTTAAACATAGATTTTATGCCTACTGCGTCTGCAATTATAAAATGGAATTGTATGGCAATCCTACCTAATACAATAATTCCCAGAGAAGTTCGTCCATTAATAAGAAAAAATAATTATCCAGATTTATATGCTTCAATAGGAGGTTCAATAATAAAAAAAATGAATCAACCCTATTCATCCAAGTTGGCATTTGGTAAAAATATTTCTTTTGAATCCCATTTATACAGAAAATTTGGTATGAATATAAGAGCAGAATGGGTTCATGAAAACTATAATTTTGACATGAAACCAATTCAATTGGATCATCACTTTCCTAAAGATCCACCCATTAAAAAAGACCAGGAAGTTCGTCAAATTCACGGTGTTACAAAAGATGTCTATTGGAATTTAGGTATAAATTACGAAATATTCAATCAAAAGAAAAATATACTTTCTTTGCAATTGGGTCATTCTTGGATTAATAGTACTCGGCAACCCATTTACTTTGAAATTTACGACTTCAAATCTCATGAGCATTTCAATACCTTTGCATTTACAGAACGTCAACGAATTAATTCATTCTGGAATGTTGGAATTCACATTCAAAGAAAAATAAATAAATTTAAAATCGATTTTGGTGCAGAATACAATAAAGACTTTAATGCATCCAATAATTTTATAAACCAATGGAGATACGCACTTTCTTTACAATACAAAATATTATAATTTACCAATTAATTAAATTCATATTATGAAAATTAGACTATTTTTAATGATTTCCTTCTTGTTATTTTTTTTCCAAAGTTCAAGTTTTGGTCAAGATACTATTAAAACACTATTCGATAATTCGCACTTGCATTCCATTGGCATTTATGCAGCTCCAGATTTCCAATATGGAGAAATACAAAATACAAATACAAGTTTTGCGGGAATATCATTGATGATATTGTTTAATAATCGATTTGCTATTGGTGGCAGTATGTTTAAGAATGTTGATCCAGATTTTTCTCCGATTGCAGTGAATCCACTTTATCTATCATCATATTTAAAAACGATCAAATTGGAGTATACGATATTTCCAGCTTCTAAAATTCATTTTAGCATTCCAATTGATCTTGGGATGGCAACAATAAATTTAGATTCATTCAAACAAAATCAAAATTATAGACACCACTCATTTAAAGATGATGAATTCAATAGACATAAAGCATCATTAACTCAAAGTGAAATTAAATTTATACAATTTGGTATCAATGCAGAAGCAAATGTGACCAAATGCTCTAAACTATTTTTAGGTGTAAATTATCGAACAGGGTTGCATTATGATTCCATTAATGCATCAGGATTACTATCAAAATCGGACCTTGATGGACTGTCTATTGTTTGCGGAATTAAAGTTGGTATATTTAATAAAAAATCACGCTGTTGTCCAAAAAATAAATGTAAATCTCAATCATTCCCAAAAACTATTGAAAATTAACATTCTAAATGGTAATCAATAATTAAAAAAAACTTACTTTTGTCCCGCAAAATTTAATATATGAAATTGATTTATTTAGGAATTTCGGTTCTTTTTATATGTATGGTAAATATTTTTTCGGTTTCAGAACCTAGGAATCCTGAAACAGAAGTAACCGGAGCGCCAGGCGAATTGACATGTCAGAAATCTGGTTGCCATTCCGGAGGAAATTTTAAAGGTGTTGTTTCAATTTCAGGAATTCCAGATACTGTAGAAGCTAATAAAAAATATACCATTACTTTATTGCACAAAAGCAATGCTGTTGTTGCAGGTTTTGAATTAACAAGCTTGGACCCGTTAAATAAAAAATGTGGAATACTAACAACAGGTTCAGGTACAAGTGTCGCCACAGGAAAAACTTTTGGAAGGCAATATATCAGACAATCCATTTCCAAACTATTAGTCAATGGCGAGATTTCATGGCAATTTACCTGGCAAGCTCCGGCAAGTATAACAGGTGACAGTGTTGCATTTTATTTTGCAAGTCTATGTGGAGATAATAGTGGAAATGCGACAAAAGACAATGCTATTACTGGTGTAAAAAAAGCATTTTTTCGAAACGTAGTAAGCAATAATGAAGTAGAAACATTCAACTTACAATTATTTCCAAACCCTACAAATCAATTCATCACCATATCAGATGATAAGGATTATCCTATTGAATGTTCCATTTATAATGTTGGTGGTCAATTGATATCAACCATAAATACAAAGACGAATACAAAAATAAACCTTGAACCATTACAAATTGGCTCCTATTCGCTTTTTATTAAATCTAAAACAAATTCTGTTGTAAAAAAATTCATAAAAAACTAATATCACCTAGTTATATTGGTGTTGTTTCTATTGAAATACATTAATTCAAATAGGTATATTAGAAAATTTTATAACGGAAAATTTTATTTTTATCTGCCAGTAGTAAATAATTTTTATTTACTGAAAATGATAAAATAGGAAAAGAGAATTTTATTTTTTGTAATGGCGATTTCAAATTTAAATTTAAGATTTCTATTTGTTCTTGTTTTGATATAAACAATTTATTCTCATATAAATCTATGTGTTCAATAGTTGAATCGTTTATAAAATGTTCCAACTTTAAGAACTCATTAAAATGCCATAACCCTGCGCCAGGAATCAATAAATAGATATCTTTTCCATTACTTTTAATTTCTGTTAATTTTAATTCTTTGGATCGATTGTAATAGATATTTTCACTTTCTAATAATCGATTATCTATCTTATTTTTAAGCGTTATTTTTCCATTTGCAAAATAACACAAAGATTGATTGGAATAATGTGTAATAGCGCTTTCTGAATTAAACTCTTGATAATATTCATCAGATAGTAGGGTTAGATCTGAATTCAATATTTGGACGTTGGAAAAAGAAGGGATAAACAAAATAATTTTCATAGGATCAACGACACTCATAAATAGGGGTTCAGCATAAAATGAGCTTGAGCTTTCCTTTTTTATTTGAAATTGATCATCAAATTTAAGAATGAGATGATCTTGAGATTGAATGACATAAAGCTGATTGAGATGATCCAGATAAATTTGGTCACTTTTTATTTTAAAAGAGTCCAAGATTTTAATGTTGAAATCCTGAGCTGAAACATAATTTATGAAAATACAAGAAAAGATAAAATTAATACCAATGCGTAAATATATTAGTAAACTATTATTGATCATTTTAAGAAAATATGCTGGCATTCTCATTCTTATAAAACTTTAATTCCAATTTTTGCCCATCAAAAACCGCAAAAGACTGAAAACTCAGCCAATCACCTAAATTAATATATCTAGATTTTCCATTCTTCAATGTATAATCTATAGGTAAATGTCTGTGTCCAAAAATAAAAAAATCTGGTTTTTTATGGGTATATGCTTCTTCAATAAATTGAATCAGCCATTCTTCTTTATCTCCTAAATATTGTTGCACTAAATTTTGTGAATATCTGCTTTTATTTGAAAAAAATTGTGCCAAGGCAATTCCAATATCTGGGTGTAACCATTTAAATAAAAATTGTGCTAGTGGATTTCTAAAAACATGTTTTAATGTTTTGTATCCATGGTCTCCCGGGCCTAAGCCATCTCCATGCCCAATAAAAAATATTTGTCCAAATAGTTCCTCGATAATAGGTTCATGATATATTGGAATATCTAATTCATCTTTAAAATAAGACTTCATCCACATATCATGATTTCCAGTAAAAAACCTAATATCTATTCCTTTGTCTTTTAATTCTGCTATCTTTCCTAATAGTCGTATATGTCCCTTAGGAACAACATACTTGTAGTCAAACCAAAAATCAAATACATCTCCTACTAAGAACAAATGACTTGCATCTAGGGATATTTCATCCATCCATTGTACAAGCAGGGATTCCCGTGTTTTTGAAGATAACTTACCAGACACACCTAGGTGGAAGTCAGAAGCAAAATAAATTTTCTTTCCTTGATTCATTTAGGAGAAACTAATCGACAAACCTAACATCAGTCTCCATAACTTTACCACAATTTTTACATGTTCTTAAAGTCTCTGATCCATAATATTCCTTAAATCTTGGAAAGAAATCTTTTTCAATATTGGTTAATGGAAAATAGTTTTCATGCAACTTAGTATTACACGAGTCGCAGTACCATAATAATCCATCTTGCTCACCTTGTTTACGTTTGCATTCGATGACCAATCCAATAGTTCCAGCAGGCCGCATTGGTGAATGGGGTGTCCGAGCCGGCAAAAGAAACATTTCACCTTCTTTGAT
>Ga0138256_10001157_pt1 | contig 28374 bp, 25 predicted proteins | sample KNB2016incub_MG_FD_105486 | JGI IMG/M metagenome (GOLD analysis project Ga0138256, IMG submission 105486) | Active sludge microbial communities from wastewater in Klosterneuburg, Austria - KNB2014incub_MG | ecosystem: Engineered > WWTP > Activated sludge > Unclassified | place: Austria...
AAGCGCAATCTGGAGCCCGCCGCCGTACCTGAGAGTTTACGGCTCCAACAAATGATAGCATCGCGCACAGAGCCACTGCCGGGATCGGGGAACAGCCCGAAATAGCCATAGTCCTCCGCCTCAGTGGCACTGAGTCCTTGGCGCATCCCCGGTCTGTATCCTAAGGAGTTCGCCCCACCTCCATCCACATGCAACTTGCTGAACGGGTCACCAACACTGCCGTTGCTGAAAGGACCCAGCCCGAAATGACCGCTGATGTCTTGGCTAGTGAATGTGCCGATCGTCTGGTTCGTAACGGTCCGCTTGAGCCGCGCCCTTTGGATGTTGGTGGTCCAAAGACGCAGATCCCCTGGTGGCGCATTGATGTGGAAGTGCTCGTCGGTCTGTAGGCTGAAGATCTGGCCCATCTCTCCACCCCGGTTCATGCGCCAATAGCTATCGACGTTGTTCGCCGTGATGGTCTGGAAGACTTCCCCCGTGGTCGGGGTCATTTGGTTCCCGTAAACGGTCAGTGCGCTTGGTGGTGAAGTGGTCGTCGTGCCCACGACCACACCGTCCGTGGGTGACGATAGGTACTGATTACCACCACCACCAGTGTTCCATTGGCAACGGATGTCCAACGGTTCCAGCAGCAGAATTAGCGAACCCAAGATTGCAACGTGTGACAAGGCTCTCATGGCTGGAGGGTTTAGGGGTTGGAAACAACGATCACTGTGGCCGATCGATGACCGGCCGGAGTTTCAAGAAGGAGATGGTATGGCCCGGGAAGGAAGCAGTCCGTGTCGATCAGTACCTCACCACGGTCCAGTTGCTCAAACACGGAGATGCACCTACCGGTGGCATCATGGATGACCAGGTGTGCCGGATAGCCCAAACTGCTAGGCCACGTAATGGAGCAACTGCCCCATGCAGGATTCGGTATGATCGAGAGGCCTGCGCCACTATCGCTTGAGAGATCAGCGAGGCTGGAGACCATGTCGCAGTCGTCCGGGTCATAGGACACACAGACATCATCGATGTAGACGTACGCACAAGGATGGGTGCCTGCGGGATTCAGCACTACTGGCGTCACCAACGAATCGGAGAAAAAGTTGCCTACGGCCAGGTGGGCATATGCGGAATCCGGCGTGTAGGTACCACTCACCACGTACCAGATGCTCGTATCGGTCGGTGCCGTGGGCATGCTCAACACCGCCTGATCCGGTAACGGGCTCATTTGATCATACCATAGGGGCGCCATGGTGAAGCGCATGCCCACGCCTGCGACCGTCCAATGCATGTTCTCGAGAAAGCCATCGGTGGCCGCGGCAACTTTCATGGACAAATACACCGGTACGCCGGGAAGCAGCGGAGTGGTCAATTCGGTCCTTAGCAACTCCCGACGGTTCGGGGGGAATTCGCACCATGTATAACCTCCTGCATAGCCAAAACCGCTCGCGGCATGCTGGTATCCTACAACGTTCTCCGGTGCGCCTACAAAAGCCGTTGTATCACAGGAATTGAAGTAGTCTGGCGAAAGGCCCGCACTGGACCATCCCGTAGCCTGATGCAATTGGTTCCAAAAATTCGGACAAGTATTGAACTGCTCAAAATCGCCGTTCACAACAAGGTTCTGCCCGCTGCCGGTGCGGGCAAGAAGTAGGAGGAATAGAGCCGGCAACAGGCGCATGGCGCGAAAAGCTAAGAGACCATTAGCCGAATTGTTCGTGTGGTTGAAAAATCATTCATGCAAGTCCGTCCGGAAGACTTCGCCAGTGGGAGTATCCGTCTCATTACCATTTACCGTCAAGGCAGAGGGCGGCGTACCCGTCGTGGTTCCTATAAGCACTCCGGCGTATGCAGCTCCGTGTGAAGGGTATTGATAACCGATGAAGTTCTGTGGGCTATGCGCCATACCACTCCCAGCACAGGAATTGAAGTAGTCGGGTGAACCCCGATATCAAGCCCAGCCGTTCGCTCTTTCTATCTGTCAAGCACCATCCGGGCATTGAAGAAAATCTTCGAAGGATCCATTCCCTACGAGATTTTGGGACAAGGTTTCCCCCGGTTGAACTGCGAGGATCAACACCCAGAAGAGCACTCGGGCGTTCATGTTGTGAACTTATGCCGCTAAGACGCACATCGATACCGCCAGCGGCGGAATAATTTGCGAACAGGAAACGCACCGTCTTTCAACATTTCGGTTCGCCCGGTCTCGGCGAGTACCTCGGATCGGACTTCCCTACATTCAGCCAACCATGCGCATCGACAAATTCCTCTGGTGCGTGCGCCTGTTCAAGTCGCGCAGCATCGCCACTGAAGCCGTGGGCCGCGAGCAGGTGCAGTTGAACGGCCGCGTGGTGAAGGCGAGCGCCGAGGTGAAGGTGGGCGATGTGTTCGCGGTGCGCGTAACACCGGTTTGGCGCAGTTGGGAGATCCTCGCGCTACCCGCCTCCCGCGTGGGTGCCAAATTGGTGCCCGGCCTCATCGCCGAGCGCACATCGTTCGAGGACCTGCAGAAACTGGAAATGGCGCGCCTGGCCCGCGCCCAGCACCGCGATCCCGGGGAGGGACGCCCCACCAAACGCGAGCGCCGCGACCTGGACAGGTTTACGGAGTAGGCTCAGCCCTCCACGTCCGCACGGATCGCGGCGTGACCATCCGTTCATTTTGTCCTGAGAAGCCCGATCTTGGCTTCGTGAGCTTCCGACCCCTTCTGCTGTCCCTGGCCCTTGTTGCCCAGGTCCCGTTCCTCTCCGCTCAGTCCGAACCGCTGCGCTTGCATAGTGGCCTTGTGGCTGTGCCATCCATTTTGGCTCATCCGAACCTGCTTCGGCTCGAGAGGAGCGATGGCCATTGGCAAGGCCGCGCCATCCGTGCGTTGCAGTTCGACCATACGCTCAATGCCGCGGAACGCGCACGGCTGGGAACGCTCGGGCTGGTACTGCTCGATCCCTTGCGGCCACATGCCTGGATGGTATCGGCGCCTATCGACACCGATCTAGCTCCCCTGCAAGCCATCGGTTTGATCGGCGTGCTGCAACTCACTGCGGAGCTCAAGCTCGCCCCACAACTCGCGAAGGCGTTGAGCGAGAACGATCCGCGCGTTCAGCATGACGTAGTGTTCGTGCCCTGGCCTGGCGTGAACGCAACGGAACTGGGAGAAGTGTTGCGCGCGAGCATAGACGCGCAAGGCACGTTGCACGCACGCGCTGATCGCGCAGCGATCCTGCGCATGGCCGGTCATGCCGCTGTGCAATGGGTGAGCAACGAACCGGAGGAAGGCAAGCCCGAGAGTTTGCGTGGGCGCACCTACCACCGGGTGCATGGCATCGGGCCGGGCGTCATCGGCGGTCCGGGGTTGGATGGCAGTGGGGTGACCGTGGTGGTGAACGATGATGGTTTCGTAGGTCCGCATATCGACTTCAAAGGCCGCACCTCACAGGATGACGTGCTGGGCGATCTGACCGGCACACATGGCGATATGTGCGCGGGCATCGTGGCCGGCGCGGGTAACATCGATCCGTCCACTGCGGGCATGGCGCCCGGTGCCGACCTCATCATCCGGCAATACGACGGGGACCTGCCCGATACCGAGATCCTCCATCAACTGTCCGGTGCGGTGATCTTCAGCAGTTCGTACAGCAACGGTTGCAACGCCGGCTACACGGAAACCACGCAGCGTGTCGATCAAGAAGTGGTGGACAATCCTTCCATTCTACAGGTGTTCAGCGCCGGCAACGAAGGGCAGAACGACTGCGGCTATGGTGCGGGTACCGGCTGGGGGACGATCTCCGGCGGGCATAAGATCGGGAAGCATGTGATCGCCACGGCGAACATGACCGATACGGATCAACTGGTAGCGAGCAGCAGTCGCGGCCCGTCCGCTGATGGCCGGATCAAGCCGGACATCGCCGCGTTCGGCAATGGGCACATCAGTACCGCACCTGACAATGGCTACTTGACCGGCTCAGGCACTTCGGCCGCTGCTCCCGGCATAGCGGGTACGGCGGCATTGTTGTACCAGGCATGGCGCGATCAGTTCGGCAACGATCCTCCGAGCGCGCTGATCAAAGCGATCCTCCTGAACACCGCCGATGATATCGGTACCATCGGGCCCGATTACGAATACGGGTGGGGCACGGTGAACGCCACGCGCGCCCATGCGCAGATCGCCTCCGAACAATGGGTTACAGGCAGTGTGGATCAAGGAGGCACAGCGGTGCATACGTTGCAAGTGCCGCCGGGCTTGGCGGAGGTACGCACCATGCTGTACTGGATGGACCCTGCTGGTCCGTTGCTCGCAGCGACCTCCCTGGTGAACGACCTTGACCTGTCGGCCAGCGATCCCCAAGCGGCGTTGCATCTACCGTGGACGCTCTCCATCGCGCCCGATCCCGTGCAGTTGGCGGCCGGTGCTTTCAAAGCTGAAGATCACTTGAACAACGTGGAACAGGTGCATGTGCTGTCCCCGGAAGCAGGCACATGGACCTTCACCGTCTCGGGCTTCGACGTGCCTGACGGACCGCAAGCATATTTTCTCGTGCATTCGTTCATCGCGCCCGGCCCCCAGTTGGCCTATCCTCTGGGAGGTGAATTCCTCGACGCTTCGGAGAACCATCGTTTCCGATGGGCCTCCGCCAACTCCAGCGATCCTGTGCAGCCCAGCGTAAGTCTGGACAGTGGGCAGACCTGGCTACCGCTTTCGGTGCTCCCTTCTAACGCGCGTTACACGAGCTACAGCTTCAGCAACACTATCGTGCCGGATGCCATGTTCCGTGTGGAACAAGGCGGCTACGTGTCGCAGAGCGCTGCCTTCAGCGCGATGCGCAGAGCCGAAGCGCCGACCGTCGTGTTGAATTGCCCGGACAGCGCGAGCATCGTATGGGATCCCGTGCAGGACGCTACGGGCTACATCGTCCACAAACTCGGCGATCGCTACATGGACAGCGTGACCGTGACCACCAACACGGCCTTCACCTTCCACGGCCTTTCCGCCATCCACGACGATTGGTTCGCTGTTACAGCCATCGGCCCGCAAGGGATCCTCGCCGAACGATCGCTCGCCACGCAACGCCCCCAGCAACTCGTGGCTTGTGTGGTGCAACACGACCTGGCGGTGGAAGAATTCCTCTCGCCCGGTACAACGACCCTCGGTTGCCAATCCGGTGATCCGGATGTGATCGTGAACGTGCGCAATGCGGGATCGATGGAGGTACAGAGCTTCGAAATGGGGCTTCGTCTCAATGACGATCCACCGGTGCTGTTCAACCGCACGGACACCATCGCACCGGGCGCGGTACGCACCATCGCGCTACCCCCCACCGCCTTGGACCTGCAGCCAGGAGATCTGAACATGCTGAAAGTGTGGGCCCGTTGGCCCAATGAGGACCAGCCGGTGAACGATACGATGACACTCGGCATCACCCCGATCGGCGACTTCGCCACCCTGCCATGGAGCGAGAACATGACCACCCTGGACATCTGCACGACACCGGTGATCTGCAACCAACCCTGCCCGCTTGGGAACGATCTGATCGCAGGCGTGAACGGATCCGCTGGGCAGGTCGGTCCCCTGGATGATGAGGTGGATTGGCGTGTGGACGCGAACGGCACCGTGACCGCTAATACCGGTCCCACCTTCGACCACACCTCGGGCACCCCGCAAGGCCGCTACCTCTATCTGGAATCCTCCGGATCCTGTATCGGTGAGCAAGGGGTGTTCCTCACCCCCTGCCTGAACCTCCCGTCCGGCGGCGCATTCGCACTTTCGTTCTGGTACCACATGTTCGGCAGCGGCATGGGCGAACTCCATCTGGACGTGGTTTCGAACGGAAGCTGGACCACCGATGTGGTGCCTCCTCTCATCGGCGATCAGGGCGATCAGTGGTGGCGGCATTGGGTGGATCTCTCAGCGTTCGCAGGCACCACGGTGAACGTGCGCTTCCGGGGGATCATCGGGACCGGAGGAACGAGCGATATGGCGATAGATGACATTTTGGTGGACAATTCCGTTTCCATCGCGGAGACCGAGGGCTCGTCTTTGTCGATCCGACCTGGAGCCGCACCGGGCACCTTCGTCCTGCAGCCTCCTTCGGGTGCGATCGGGACGTGCGACCTGTTCGTGTTCGATGGGCGGGGCCAATGCGTGCAGCGTGCGGAGCATCGCGCCAATAGCGCCATCGACCTGGACCTGCGAGGGCAGGCCACCGGCTTGTATCTGCTGCGCTGGAGCGATGCCACACGGTCGCTTTCCACCCGCGTGCTAAGGCCTTGAACGCTTAACACCTTTTCACCTTTGTTAACAGGAGATCCGGAAGGGGCCCGGGTACTTTTGGATCATCGCTCACGACCCCATGAACACGCTTCCACTTATCGCCCTTTCCACGGCCGCGTTGCTCGCGGCACAGCTTCCCGCCCAAGAGCCTTCTGGTGATCGTAAGGTGCGCATCGAGATCACCACCAACGAGAACGGCAAAACCTCCACGGTGACCCGCGAGTTCGACATGAACGATGAACGCTCGCTGGAGGATGCCCTTAACGAACTGGGCGTGCTGGACGAGATCAAGCTGATCGGCGAGGGCGAGAACCTGGTGATCGACATGCGCCGCATGAAGGACGGCGGTGCCTTGGAGGATATGAGCATGGCCATGGTGATCGATCCGGAGGAATGGGCCGATGCCGTGGAGGATGATCGTCCGTTGCTGGGTGTGTACACCACGGATATGGACGGGAAAAAATGCAACGACCAGAAAACCCCTGTCGAGCGTGGCGCCTGTGTCACCGGTATCGTGGAAGGCAGCCCGGCCGAAGCCGCAGGGCTCAAGGAAGGTGACGTGATCACCGCGATCGATGGCAGGGACGTGCGCGACGAAGGGTCCTTGCTCGATGTGCTCGCCGAGCATGAGGCTGGGCAGACAGTGAAGGTGACCTACTACCGCGATGGCAAGAAACGGGATGTGGAAGCGGTGCTCGCGGAACGCAAAGAGGAGGATCACTGGAAGTCCATGGACTGGTCGTGGAACGATGACGGTACACCGTACATCTGGAACAGCGGCCCGCGCGCCTACCTCGGCGTGAACGGGGGCGAAGAGAACGAGGAGGGAGATGCAGGTGCGCTGGTGGCCGCCGTAGTGGATGGTTCCGCAGCGGAGAAGATGGGCATCAAGGAGGACGACCGGATCACTGCGATCAATGGCACCCGCGTGCTCAACTTCACCACCCTGGCGGAGTTGGTGGGCGAGATGGAACCGGGTACCGATGTGTCCATCGACGTGCAGCGGGGCAGCGAGCGCCTTACCTTGAAAGGTGCCCTGGGAAAACGCGATGAAATGACCTGGGTGATGCCGCCCATGTCCCCCTTGGCCCCGATGCCCCCTATGGCACCGATGCCACCCATGCCGTCGCTGCCCCGATCGAACGGACAGTCCATGACCCCCGAAGAGCGGGCCGAGTACGAACGTGATATGGCGGAATACCAGCGCGATATCGCAGAGCGGTCCCGTGACATGGCCGAGTATGGACGGGACTGGGATGAGCACCGCCGCGAAATGGACCAGTTGCGACGCGAGATGCAGCACCTGCGCGAGGAGATGCGCGGTGAAGTGATGCGCGAGATGCATGTGGAGATCGGTACCTTGGAAGTGAGCAAGGAGGAACGCGATCTGCTCAAGAACAAAGGCGTGACCGCGATCGACAACACACTCACCCTCGGCGACCTCAGTTGCTTCCCAAATCCCAGCAGCGGTTTCTTCCGCCTCCAGTTCGACGTGGCCGAACGCGGTGACCTCAACGTCGACGTCCATGACGCCAGCGGCGAACGCGTGTACCACGAAACGATCACCGGCTTCAAAGGCCGTTACGAGCGCACGCTCGACCTCAGCGACAAGGGCAACGGCACCTACTTCCTTGTGATCACTCAGGGCGACAAGGCCCAGCTGAGGAAGCTCATGAAGCAGTAAGCAACTCCCCTCGGCGATCGATCCCTCGATCGCAATACCCAAGGAGGGGTTAGGGGGTGGTTTCCAAGTCGGCCTTCTGAAAACCGGATCGAAACCACCCCTACCCCCTCCTTACACGTTCGGCGGAGCGTTCCGCCGAACGTGTAAGGAGGGGACTTCATTCTGTCTCACGCGCGACGGATCACTCCGTTGCGCGTTGTGCGTTCAGGACCTCGCGCATTGTTGCGCATCTTCGCTCACATGAAACTCCTCGTCCGTCTCATCATCTCGGCCATCGCGGTGCTGATCTGTGATCTGCTACTATCCGGCGTAAGCCTCGGTGATATGGGCGATACCCACGGCCTCATCACCGCGCTGATCACCGCCGCGGTGCTCGGCCTGCTCAACGCGTTCTTGAAACCGTTGCTCATCCTCTTCACCTTGCCCGTCACCGTGCTCACGCTGGGCCTCTTCCTACTGGTGATCAATGCCTGCGTGGTGTTGCTGGCGGCGGAGATCGTGGATGGCTTCGTGGTGAAGAGCTTCTGGTGGGCCCTTGGCTTCAGCTTGCTGCTTTCCGTGGTGCAGGGATTGTTGAACGGATTGGACGGAGGACGTCAGGAGCAGTAGGCAGGGGCAGGCGCAAGGCTCGTTAGCCCGTCCGCCGCCCCTGCACCTGGTTAATTATCCCCGTCCAGCAATCGTCCCAGCCCGCCGAGCACACTACCCTCCTCCTTTCCCCGGCCACCGGCGCGCGGCGCAGCGGCGATGATGTTATCCGCCAGTCGGCTGAAGGGCAGGCTTTGGATCCATACGTGGCCCGGGCCTTTCAACGTGGCGAAGAAGAGTCCCTCGCCGCCGAATAGGGTGTTCTTGATCCCGCCCACGAACTGGATGTCGTACTCCACATCCTGCGTCATGGCCACCAGGCAGCCTGTATCTACGCGTAGTGTTTCGCCCGGCACCAGTTGACGCTCCACCGTGGTGCCACCCGCGTGGATGTACACCTGGCCGTCGCCCTCCAGCTTCTGCATAATGAAGCCTTCGCCCCCAAACAGACCAGCGCCCAAGCGCTTCTGGAAAGCGATGCCGATGGAAACACCTTTCGCGGCGCAGAGGAACGAATCCTTCTGGCAGATCAGGCGCTGCCCGAAATCGCGCAGGTCGAGCGCCATGATCTTGCCCGGATAGGCCGCCGCGAACCACGCGGTGCGGCGCACGTTGCTGTCGTTCGTGTAGGTGGTCATAAAGAGGCTCTCGCCGGTGAGCACGCGTTTGCCCGCGCCGAGCAACTTGCTCATGAAGCCCTGCTCCTGCCCGTTGCCATCGCCGAAGATGGTCTTCATGCTGATGCCCTCGTCCATCATCATCATGGTACCCGCCTCGGCGACGACGGTCTCCTGCGGGTCCAGCGTGATCTCCACGCATTGCATGTCATCACCGACAATGCGGTGGTCAAGTTCGTGGGAGGTGCGTTCGATGTTGCTCATAGTGGTGGCAAAGCTATCGTCCGATGCGTGCGCACAGCATCCGGTCATGACTGCCGGTCGCCGCTCACGTATTTCTGGCAGGCATCCGGATCCAGTTCTGTACGTCGTAGACATGGAACGCCGCGCTTATCTTGGTGATCCTCGTAGATATCCATCCTCCCGCCGATGACGAACACGCTCCGGAACGGCGCATACTTCCTCGCTTCGTGCATGGCGGGACCAGCGATGGCGCAATGCGACTACGACCTCTGTGGATACTGGTACTCGGACGACTACAATGCCGGGGTTCCGGTGGAGTATCTGTCCATCGAAAAGGTCGGGAACGAATGGCACTGTCGCAAGGTGCTTGGCGATCCCTACGTGCCCACCGGCCATCTTACTTGGAAGGGAGTGCAGGATGGCTGCACCATCATCGGTTCGGTTTACGGCACATCGGGTATCGGTGCGCCCATTGTGCCTTTAGCCGCTCAACTGTTCATCGTTTCAGCGGACGAACTGGAGATGACCGGGCAATTCACCATGGATTTCCAACGGAGCACCGTGGAGCACCTGGAGTTCGTTGGCATCGACACCAAGCTCTGGCCCATCGCCTGCTTCCCTTGCGGATCCTTGTTCCCGAACGTGTTCACCCCCAACTCCGATGGTGTGAACGACCTTTTCGAACCGACCTGCACGGTGCGCTCGCAACGCTTCAGCATCCGCGACCGTTGGGGCAAGGTGGTCTTCGAAACGGAGGAGGAAGAACCCAGCTGGGATGGGCGGGACAAGTGGCATCCCTGCGATGCGGGCGTCTATTTCTGGTCCATGATCGATGCCGACGACCGTACAGGCGAGATCCGGCACGGTACCGTGCAGATCCTGCGGTGATCCTCATCGGATCCGCCGACCGCCATCGCGTAACTTGGCCGTCCACGTACTCCTTGGAATGACCGCCACCCGGACCCGCCCCGCGCCTACCGTGATCGATACTGACGTCCTCCTGCGCGCCTGGGAGTTGATGTGTACCGCCAAGGCGATGACGGAGATCTACGAAGAGAACTTTAAGCTGACGAGCAAGTATGTACACGCCACGAGCCGAGGGCACGAGGCCATCCAACTCGCGCTGGGGATGCAGTTGAAGCCGCAGGATTTCGTGGCGCCCTACTACCGCGACGACAGCATCCTGCTGGGTATCGGTATGGAGCCCTACGAGCTGATGCTGCAGCTCTTGGCCAAGCGTGACGACCCCTTCAGCGGAGGACGCACGTACTACGGCCATCCCAGCTTGCGGCGGGATAGCATGCCGAAGATCCCGCACCAGAGCAGCGCCACCGGTATGCAGGTGATCCCCACCACCGGCATCGCATTGGGCCAGTGGTACAAAGAGCGCGCGGGGCTCGCTGAGCAACCCGAAGGTGAGCGGCCCGTGGTGGTGTGTTCGCTGGGCGATGCCGCGATCACCGAAGGTGAAGTTTCCGAAGCCTTCCAGATGGCCGTGCTGAAAAAGCTGCCCATCATCTACCTGGTGCAGGACAATGAATGGGATATCAGCGCGAGCGCTGATGAGATCCGCGTTGCGGACGCGACGGAATACGCCAAGGGCTTCAAAGGACTTGAAACGCGCAGCATCGACGGCACCGACTTCCTAAGTTGCCACGCGACCATGCAGGAAGTGATCGGCGCGGTGCGCAGGGACCGCCGTCCCTTCCTGGTGCATGCGAAAGTTCCTCTGCTGAACCACCACACCAGTGGTGTGCGCATGGAGTTCTACCGCAGTGCGGAGGACCTCGCCGAACATCGCCGTCGCGATCCGCATCCGCGCTTCCTCCAGCAATTGCTCGATCTGCGCTTGCAACTCGATGGGCTGAAGCAACTCGAACAGAAAGCCATCGCTCGCGTGAAAGCGGATTTCGAACGCGCAAGCGCCGCTGCGGATCCTACGCCGGAGGACCTGCACACCCACATGTTCGCCCCTACGACCGTGACGGAGGAGTTGGGCGAGCGTGCACCCAAAGACCGCGAACCCACAGTAATGGTGGACTGCGCCCTCTTCGCCATCCGCGAGCTGATGCAGGAGGATCCGCGCTGCCTGCTCTACGGACAGGATGTCGGGGCGCGCCTTGGTGGCGTGTTCCGCGAAGCAGCGACGCTCGCACGCGACTTCGGAGATCACCGCGTGTTCAACACGCCGATCCAGGAGGCCTTCATCATCGGTAGCACGGTGGGCATGAGCGCCGCCGGCTTGAAACCGATCGTGGAAGTGCAGTTCGCGGATTACATCTGGCCGGGGCTCAATCAACTCTTCACCGAAGTGGCGCGCAGCTGTTATCTCACCGTCGGCAAGTGGCCAGTGAGTTGCATCCTCCGTGTACCGATCGGCGCGTACGGCAGCGGCGGCCCCTACCACAGCAGCAGTGTGGAGAGCGTGCTCTGCAACATCAAAGGCATCAAGATCGCCTACCCCAGCACCGGCGCCGACCTGAAGGGTTTGATGAAGGCTGCCTACCACGATCCGAACCCGGTGGTGATGCTGGAACACAAAGGCCTTTATTGGAGCAAGATCAAAGGCACCGAGGAAGCGAAGAGCATCGAGCCTTCGCCGGATTACATCATTCCCTTCGGCAAGGCGCGTATCGTGCAAGAGGCCGATGCGAAAGTGATCGAGCGCGGTGAAGCGGCAGTGATCGTCACCTACGGCATGGGCGTTTACTGGGCCAAAGCGGCGGCGAAGAATTTCCCAGGACGCATCACCATCATCGATCTACGCACGCTCGTACCCTTGGATGAAGAGACGGTGATGAGAGCCGTCGCCAGGCACGGCCGCTGCCTGGTGATCACTGAAGAACAGGTGACGAACAGCTTTGCGCAAGCGTTGGCATCGCGCATCGGCGACGGCTGCTTCGAGCAACTCGATGCGCCGGTGCGCACGTTGGGTTCCGTGGACATGCCCGCGATCCCGCTCAACAGCACACTGGAAGCGGCGATGATCCCGAGCGCGGAGAAGGTCGCCAAGGCGTTGGAGGATCTGCTCACCTACTGATCCCTTGGAAGAGCGCTTCCTCCGGGTGGACCGGACCGCACGCTATCATGTGCTGGGAGAAGCCGCAACGGCGCGCAGCATCTGGATCGTGGTCCACGGCTATGGTCAATTGGCCCGCTACTTCCTCACTGCTTTTGAAGATCTGGCGGAAGAGCGATTGATCGTCGCGCCCGAAGGGCTCTCGCGTTTCTACACGGACGATGCCCACCAGCGCGTCGGTGCCACATGGATGACGCGTGAGGACCGCTTGCACGAGATCGACGACCACGTTGCTTATCTCGACGCGCTCGTGGCGTCCGTCGGGCAGGTGGCACCGGGCCTACCCGTAAATGGCCTGGGCTTTTCGCAAGGCGTAGCTACGGTGACGCGATGGGCCTTGCGTGGGCGCACCCGGCTTCATCAACTCGTGCTCTGGGGCGGCCAGCTTCCTCCGGAACTCGACACCGCTGCGCTCACGAACGCGCTGAGCACAACGCGCATCGACCTGGTGCACGGCGAGCAGGACAAGTTGGTGCCCGAACGCGTGTTCCGGGATGCGGAGGAACGGTTGAGATCGGCCGCCCTGACATTAAGGACGCACACGTTCCCCGGAGGGCATGCGCTGGATCCCGTGATCCTATCGCGCTGTATGAAGGATGGAAATTGATCGAAGGATCAGAGCGTCACCGGGTCGCTCATCTTCGTCCAGTCGAGCAGCTCATCGATCGTACGCACCGCCACACTGTGGTAGTTCGGCCGTGCGTTGGCATAGATGTGCTGGGCCATTGCGCGGCCCTTCTCGGTTTTGATCAATGCCTCGTACAGCGGTTGCAGGAATTTGCGGCGGCCCACGCTCGTGAGGAAAGCGCTCAACCTTTCATACGCGGGCGCATAGTCGTTCTGCACGCTGCGTTCCAGCCACACGGCGAGGATCTCCGAATTGCCCGTGCCGGTGAAACGGAAAGCCGAGTCAAGATCGGCCATTTGCGGAGTGGTCATGCTATCCGGTAGATGCCGAACGAAATGGATCCACTCGAACGTGGACCAGCCCTCTGTGCGCAGCTCGGCAGCTATGGTGCCCAATCGCCAGCGCTCCACCTCCACCTCCACCTTGGTGAACTTGTCGCTCACGGGCACAACGAGGTCTGCGGGGATCCCGGTGCCATAGACCCATGCCTTCACATCCACCTGCACATTGGCGGGTTCGATCAAATGCTCTTGCAGATGGTCCAGGAACTGTTCCGTGTTGAGGCTTTGGAAAGCGAACCGATCGAAGTAGTTCCGCAGGAACGCATCGAAGCGCTCACGCCCAACACTTTCCTCCAGGCGACGCAGGAAGGCATATCCCTTTTCATAGGCCACATCCGAAACCCCATCGTCCGGATCCCTTCCTGTAAGGTCCAGCTTCAAACGGGTATCCGCGGCCAGACCTTCCCCGGTGAACTTCTCCACTGTGTGTTGCAGGTCCTGATGCCCGAGGGTGGCGAGCATGTTCGCATAGTCCTTCCCATAGATCCTCTCGCAGATCCGCTTTTCGAAATAGACCGTAAAGCCCTCGTTCAGCCAGAAGTCGTTCCAAGTGGCGTTGGTCACCAGGTTGCCGCTCCAGCTATGGGCCAGTTCATGCGCGATGAGCGCGGTAAGCGAGCGATCGCCCGCCAAGATCGTGGGGGTGGCGAAGGTCAACCGGGGGTTCTCCATGCCGCCGAAAGGGAAACTGGGGGGAAGCACCAGCACGTCATAACGCTCCCAACGATATGGGCCGTAGAGATCCTCGGCAGCTTGTACCATCCGTTCCATATCCGCGAGTTCCCAAGCGGCGGTGTCCACCATACCCGGCTCGGCGTATACCCCCGTGCGCGGACCGACGGAACGGAACGCCAGGTCGCCGACGGCGAGGGCCATGAGGTAGGCTGGTATCGGTTGCTCCATATGGAAACTGTACCGGCCGTCGGGCGAGCGTTCCTGGGTGTTGGAGGCGCTCATCAAGGCCATCAGATCGGGAGGGACCTGCACGCGCGCATCGTATGTGAACCGGATGCCGGGACTGTCCTGGATCGGGATCCAACTACGCGTGAGGATGGCCTGCCCTTGCGTGAAGAGAAAAGGCTTGGTGCCGCCAGCCGTTTGCCTCGGCTGCAACCATTGCAAGGCACGCGCGGCCGGGCCGGTGGTGTACTGGATGGTAAGGCTGTCCGTGTTCTCCGGCAGGTCCACTTCCAAGGCGGCACCGAGCGGCCCCGCCGTGCCAAGCCGATAGGTCAACGCGTTCCCTTTGGCATCCTTCACGTCATGCAGGGTTAAACCATCGGTATCGAACCGCACTAATGGGCCGTGGCCCGGCTTCAGTGCGTAGGTGGCCGACCCTTCGATGCGTTGGGCCTCCATGTCCACCTTAATGTCGAGGTCCAGGTGCTGGATCACGGCCTCGTTCGGCCGGGCGGCGCTGTGCGTGTCCATGGTAAGGGCGGATGTGGTGGTTCCCTCGGCGCCCGACTCGCTGTGATCACCAGCCCCACCGCAGGCAGAGAGCAAGAACAGGGAAAGACAGGCCGAAGGAAAATGACGGAACGGCATGGGTTCGAGTGGGGAGCGCGCAAATGTAGGCGCGCATGCGGCCAAGGCCGCGTGCTGTAGGCTCCCTAACCTCCTGCCCGGATCGCGAAGGGCCCGCGAGGAAAGCAAAAGATCCCGCCAAATGGCGGGATGCTCATTGCAGGTCGGGGTGACTGGATTGCCCAGGGCGGGCCATCCAGAATGTGGGGGAACTTCATCCACGAGGATCCGGGTCGCTCCGCTCCCGGATCTTTTGTTCCTGTTCTGCCGCGAGCATGCTCGCTTCGGACCGAAAGCAAAAGATCCCGCCAAATGGCGGGATCCTCATTGCTGGTCGGGGTGACTGGATTCGAACCAGCGACCACTTGCACCCCATGCAAGTGCGCTACCGGGCTGCGCTACACCCCGAAATTCCTTGTCCCGCATTTCACAGCGACCATCCCGCCAACAGGCGGGATGCGCTACCGGGCTGAGCTAAACCCCAAGGGGCGGCAAATGTATGATTCCGCCGGTTCTGGCGGATCGGATCGCCAAGGCTTTCCTGGGCCCATCCAGACGTGTAAGGCGATCGTTGACAAACACCTAAGGATCTTCTTTCGCTCCGCACAGGGATATTCCTATTTTTGCCGCTCAAGTCTTCGCGTCTTGCGCATTACCCTAGTTCTCCGCCTTCTCTTGGTCATGGCCCTGCTCGCTTTCCCGCTCGCTGGAGGGTTGTGGGCACAACCTCCGGTCGGAGGCCAGCCGCCTTGTTGGCCGCCACCCTGTATCCCCATCGATGGTGGAGTAGGACTGCTTATCGCCGCTGGCGCACTTTTGGGCGGTCGCACCGCATGGGGTGCCCGTCGAGCTCGCAAGTCCTCCATCTGAGGCGCATGGCCTCCCTGTCCGCTCCGCAGGCGGCATGGCGCGATCCGTTGGTCCGCTTTTTCGCGTTCGCAGGCTCTCTATACCTGGGTTGGTATCTGCTCTACGACCTGGTCATACACCCTTGGGGGGTGCTGGACCGGGCCTTGATCGATCAGTTGATCCGGCTGAGCGGGGCGATATTGAGAGGACTGGGAGAGACCTTGATCCCCGAACCCGCCAACGCAGAAATGATCCGCACCATCGGCGTGGAGGGCGGGCACTTGCTTTGGATCGGGGACCCGTGCAACGGCTTGAGCATTTTCGCGGTGTTCTTGATCTTCCTCGCGGCCTACCCCGGCCCCCGCCTCCACAAAACGTGGTTCGCGCTCATCGGTATTCTCAGCATCCACCTTATCAATGCCCTACGCATCGTGGTTTTGTGTCTCGTGGTGAAAGTGGATTATGAGCTGCTCAACTTCAACCATGACTACACGTTCTATGTGATCGTGTACGGCTGGGTGTTCTTGCTCTGGTACTTGTGGGTGAAGCGCTTCGCGAACCGCGGTGTGGGTACCGGTAGGCCATGAGCAAGCGATGGGGTGTCGCGGCATTGGTCGCCCTGGCCGTCGGATCGGGCGCACTGCGCGAGTTCCTGTTCGTGAACTTGAACTACCAGTTGGACCATGTGGCCCGCGGCACTCCCTTCTCCTATGCCCATTCGCTTTTCCAAGGATGGACACAAGGCATCGGGACCACTGGGCTCACCGCGCTCAAATGGGCCGCCTCGTTCTTCTTCATCCTCCTGATGACCGGCCTTTCCGTTGTTGCTGCCCGACTGCTCTTCGGCGACCATCGCTACCTGCGCCTCATCGCCGTCGCGGTCTGTTGCGTGGCCCTGCTGGCCCTACTGCTACATGCTCTTTCATTGGAGATGGCCGCCGTGAAGCTGCTCCACGCGCTCCAATACCCGGTCATACTTCTGGCCTTGGTGCTGGTTCGGCCCTTGGCACGATCCTGATCTTCGACGAACCGCGTCCCGGCTACCTTGCGCATCCATGTTCATCACGGATCGGTTCGTCCTTCTGAACTTTCCGAAAACGGGCAGCACCTTCGCCCGCAATGTGTTGGCCGAGTTGCATCGACCTACCGCCCTGCGTGCTCTTCTTGTCAAGCTCGGCCTTGCCCAACCTCTCTACCAGGACCTGATCCTGCCGCGCTACGTGGTCGATCCATCGGTCCCGGTGCGGACCACGCAGCATCTGGTGTATGCGCAGGTACCCGAAGTGGATCGCCACAAACTCCTGCTCAGCGTTGTGCGAGACCCTTTCAGCCGACTGATCTCGGCTTTTGAATACCGCGATTGGGTGCGCTTCCCGATGGCACCCATCGAAGACCTGCGCCGATCCTGGCCCACCTTTCCCGATCTGACGTTCGAGCAGTTCCTCGAAATGAACTACATGCTAGGCCCCGAGCAGCTCATCGGCGACCTACCGCTGCGGGTGGATGTGGGACCATTGACCCTCCAGTTCATCCGGTTCTATGCGCGCGACCCACGGAGGTACATTCTCGACCTGAGGCCGGGATCGGACCTATTGACCGATCAAGATCGGCATTTCCCATCCATCCGGTTCCTCCATACCGAACATCTGAATCAGGAACTCCACGATCTGCTGCTCGAATTGGGTTATGCGCGCGAACGCATTGACTTCATCCTGGAGCGTGGCAAGGTGAACAGCACGGAACGTTCGCGCACGGAGTACTTCACCCCGACCCTGCGCGCACTGGTCCTTCAAAAAGAACGCCTCTTCTTCCAACGCTTTCCCGAGTACCTGCCCGCCCCTTCCGTGAGCTAGGCAGCCGCTATCTTCACCCCCATGTCCACTACCACCCTGCAACGCGACCAACTGGTCTTCGACATCATCGACAAGGAACGCTGGCGTCAGACCAAGGTCCTGGAGATGATAGCCAGCGAGAATTACTTGAGCCCCCAAGTTATGGAGGCGGTGGGCTCGGTGCTCACCGACATATACCCGGAAGGGCTGCCGGGCAAACGATATTACGGTGGTTGCGAACATGTGGACGAGGTGGAGGAATTGGCCATAACCAGGGTAAAACAACTCTTCGGTGCGGTATGGGCGAACGTGCAGCCGCATAGCGGTGCGCAGGCGAACGCGGCCGTAATGCTCGGGTGCCTGAAGCCCGGCGACACGATCCTCGGGTTCGACCTCAGCCACGGCGGGCATCTCACGCATGGCAGTCCGGTGAATTTCAGCGGCAAGCTGTACCGTGCCACGTTCTACGGAGTGGAGCAGGCGACCGGCCGGGTAGATATGGACAAGGTGGCGGCCACGGCCCGAAAGGAGAAACCCAAGCTGATCATCTGCGGAGCCAGTGCCTACAGCCGGGATTGGGACTATGCCGCCTTCCGCTCCATCGCCGACGAGGTAGGGGCCCTGCTCATGGCGGATGTGAGCCACCCCGCCGGCTTGATCGCCGCGCATCTGCTCAACGACCCCCTACCCCACTGCCATGTGGTGACCACCACCACGCATAAAACCCTTCGGGGACCACGCGGAGGACTGATCATGATGGGGAAGGACTTCGAGAACCCCTGGGGACTGAAGACACCGAAGGGTGAAACACGCATGATGAGCGCTGTGATGGACGGCGCCGTATTCCCCGGCACCCAGGGCGGCCCGTTGGAACATGTGATCGCGGCGAAAGCGATCGGGTTCGGCGAAGCGCTCGACCCCACCTTCCAGGACTACGGCCGCCAGGTGATCGCCAATGCACAGGCCATTGCCACCTCCTTGGTGGAGAAAGGATACGACCTGGTGAGCAGTGGCACGGACAACCATTGCATGCTGATCGACCTGCGCAACAAGAACATCACCGGAAAAGAGGCCGAACGCGTGCTGGGGCTGGCGGATATCACCGTGAACAAGAACATGGTACCGTTCGACACGCAAAGCCCCTTCGTCACCAGCGGCGTGCGCATCGGTACCGCCGCCGTCACCACGCGCGGACTGAAAGAGGCGGAATGCCAGCAGATCGCGCAGTTGATCGATGCGGCGATCACCCACCCCGATGACGAAGGGGAACTCAAACGCATCCGATTCCAGGTGAACGGGATGATGCGTTTGCGTCCACTCTACGCCTGAGCGGGATGGCCCGACGCCGTCAACGGAACCGGCCCAGACCCCTGCGCAATGCGTTGATCGTGCTGCTGGTCAGCATCGCGACAGCTGAACTGAGCCCCTATGCGCTTGGCCGGTTCCTCGGTTATGGTGCTTTTGACCGGGATGACGTCCAGGCGTCGCTCGGCACGGCCCTCTCAGTCGATACCGTGCGTACCGAGCGCCCGGCTGAAGAGTATCTGGGCGACCACTTCCTACATCCGTACCTGGGTTATGTGAGCGTGCCTTTGAACGACCGCAACCGCTTCGGACTTCCTGGCGCCGATCCCGTGATGCCTGCTTCGCCGGATACGGTGAACATGGCGTTGTTGGGTGGCTCCGTGGCCATGGGGCTGCACACCTTCAGCGAGCAACGCTTGATAAAAAGCTTGCAACGCATTCCCCGGTTCAAGGGCAAGCCCTTCCGCGTCACTGTCTTCGCGCTGGGCGGGTTCAAGCAACCACAACCGCTGCTCGCCCTCAATTACTTCCTCGCGCAGGGGGCGCACTACGATGTGATCCTCACGCTCGACGGGTTCAACGACATCGTGCTCCCCTTCTGCGACAATGTGGGGTTCGGCGTGTTCCCCTCTTTCCCCAGGCATTGGAACATGTATTCACGGAAACGGCTCGATCCCCGCGCCGAGCGCGTGTTGGCGGAGCGATTATTCCTGGCGGAACAACGTGAACAGCGCCGTTCGGAGATGGCCGCTTCCATATGGCGTCACAGCAACCTGGCGCTGCTGCTCTGGAACGCGCGCGACCGGCGCGACGCGACCGCACTGGCCGAACTGGAGGACCGGCTACGAAGCGCGCTCGCCACGCAAGACAAGGATCTCCAGGTCACCGGTCCGCCGGCACCCTTCTCGGACACCGCCGCGTTCTTCTCCGCGCAAGCGGATATGTGGATGCGAAGCTCCTTGCAAGTGGCCGCGCTGGCCAAGGACCACGGTGCGTTGTACGCGCACTTCCTACAACCCAACCAATATGTGCCGGGATCCAAACCCATTGGCCCGAAGGAGGCTGCCGTTGCCCTCGTGGAAGGCCCGTTCTGTTATGGCGATGCGGTGAAGAGAGGATACCCGATGCTCATCGATCGAGGCAAGCGCCTTACAGAAGCGGGCGTGCTCTTCGAGGATCTGACCATGATCTACAGCGAACTGCGACGCCCGGTGTACAACGACAATTGCTGCCATGTGGAACCGTTCGGATACGACCGTATCGCGGACCGGATGTCGGAGCGTCTTCTCCAGGCAGAAGGTGATCGGTGATGGTCCGCCAGAACGTTCAGCGCATGTTCCCCTCTGGAACACGGCCCTGCGCGTTCTCGGCGCGTGCCCGGTCCCAATCCAGATGCGCGCCACTGGTGCCAAGGATCCGTTTGAAGAACCCTTCGCGTTCCTTGATCGAAACGAAACCTGGCACAAAGGCCGATGAGGGATCGATGGACGGGGTCGAGAGGTTCGCCACGTTCAATTCGGTGAACACCACAGGCACCGGATCGATATCGGCGTGGAGTTCCCGCTCCATGCGCTTGGCAAGGCCGCGCAGAAGAGCTGTTTGGAACGGATCGGAAGCGAAGCCGATGCGGCCCTTCAGACCCCTGTCGCGCGCTACTTCGAACCCGTTGAACAAGTTCTCGGTGCTGTGTTCGGCCTGCGTCTCGAGCAGGATGTTCGCTCGCGGTACCCCGAGTTGTTCGGCGTAGAGGGCCATGATCTTGGCCTCCACATAGGGGCTATACACAGCCGCACCGGAAAAGACGAGGTTCTTGGCGAGCCCTTGTTGGTAAAGATGCACCGCCCAATGGACGCGCATCTGCATCACATAAGACCATTGCCCACCCTCAAAAGGCACCCCTGGAACGATCACAGCCTCGAAGGGCGCTCGTTTCGCACGCTCATAATACTTCGCCTGGCCCTTGCTGGAGATGTAGCATCCCGGAAGGAGCAGCAAAAGCAGGAGGCCGGCCAGGAAGTTGGGGAGGGTGCGATGAACCATGCGTGGATGAGTTGGCTGAGACCTGAACAAAGAACGCCCTGAGAAGGTTCGAATATTGTCCGAGCTGCCCCGTTGGATCATGTGGTGTTCGCAGTACTCGTTATCCTGAGCGATCGCATCATCCATGCCACTCCCTCCTCGGGGAACCAAAGCAGGTAGAACACGAGGAAGGCGAACGCCATGTCGACGATGCCCAACCAGAACGCAGTGCCCAGGTGGAACACGACACCGGCGGCCAACCAAACAATGCGCGTCGGTCCCCACCACACAGCCAACGGAAAGGTGAGTTGGAAAAGCAGCACGGCCCAACAGAGACCCGGCGTGACCGGGAGGAGCGAAGGACCGTAGGTAGGATCCGAGGCGATGATCCCCAGCGCGGTGCCGTCGGTCCACGTGGTGCCGTGCAGCTTCTGAAGGCCTGTGATCGCATACGCCAACAACAGTTGTAGCCGAAGGACCTGGATCGGAACGAGGGACAGGGGTCCATGTTCCTTGGATGGATCAACACGCAAGAAAATCGACCAGAACAACGCGTTGCGCATCAACCATGTGCCGCCGTTGTTGGCGAGCCAGGCACGGTCCGTGAGCGCGCAGAAGAATAGCCAGGTGAGCGCTCCGATCCACCAAGGTCGACTCTTGAAGGCCCCGATCACCGCGAACAAAAGCAATGCTATCGCAACAGGCACAGCGGCACCGGACGGCATCCACACGCCGAAACCATGCAACAAGCCGGAAACGATGCCGGGATCCCCGAGCTCCGGTGACACCGGATGCTCCCACAGCCATTCAGCCGCAGGAAGCGCGCTAAGCAGCCATACCAGTAGCCAAAGGTGCAACGCACGTTGGAACCACATGACCCGTATATCCAGTGCCTTCATGGTGACCTGAACCGGATGGGAACGATCCGCCCCGGGCGGTGCTCCGGACGCGCAACGTCGTCCACACAATATTGTACCGCTTGGAACCCGAGGCCCAGCTCCGTGCCACCAGTGTCCCGAACCAGCCCACGCATCGCGCCTTCCATACGTTCGTCCACCACAAGCGTGTCCGGCAACGGTCGTGTTCCACCCAGATAGTGGCCCATCTGCAGGGCCATGCGACGGACCAAGAAGGGGTCGTGAGAACCGGCCAGTGGGCGGCTGACCGACGGACCCAGCAGGACTCGCAATTCACACGAACAAAGCGGTGGGTCCGGCGCGAAGAGTCCCCAGGTCTGATGAAAGACCGGCCGGACATAGGCTTGCGACCAGAGGCGCACCCGCGCCGGCACCCATTCCTCGGGGGCCGTGTAGGCAGCGAGCATCGCTATATGCATGGCCACAGCGAACACCACATACCATTTCCTTCCAGAGCGCGACCGCATAGGTCCGTGAAGATGGCACCTTACCATGGCATACCGCTCTTCGCCCGATCCGCACCTTTGCACCCCTACCACCCGATCTTCCATGCACATTCCCGCCAACGACCCCGCACTACGCTCCTGGGTCCCCGTTCCACTGCGCAGCGACTTTCCTATCCAGAACCTGCCGTTCGGCATGGGCCTATGGAACGGCGAGGAACCAGCGCCCATGACACGCATCGGTGACCGCTGCGTGGACTTGGGTGTGCTTGCGGAAGCGGGACTTCTGGATGGGCTTGGTATGGTCGCTTCGGACTTCCAGCGCCCCGTATTGAACGGGATCTTGGCGCATGGCAAACCTGCGCTCCGCGCCCTTCGTCAACGACTATCCGACCTTTTGCGCGAAGGCGGGGACCCCGCGCTCCGGAACAACAACGACCTGCGCGAGGAGGCTCTCCTCCCGGCCGACATGGTGCTCATGGGAATGCCGATCGCGATCGGTGACTACACCGACTTCTACAGCAGCCGCGAGCATGCCACCAACGTGGGCACCATGTTCCGCGATCCCGCGAACGCGCTCCTGCCGAACTGGCTCCATCTACCCGTGGGCTACCACGGGCGCACCAGCAGCATCATCATCAGTGGGGAGGAGATCCATCGACCGATGGGCCAAACGCGACCGGACCCCAATGCCCCGCCCGTATTCGGCCCCACCAAGCAGTTGGATCTCGAACTTGAGGTGGCCTTTGTCACTTTCGCGGGAAAACCCCTGGGCCAGCGGATCAGCACTGCGGAAGCGGAGGACCACATCGCCGGCCTACTGCTGTTCAATGATTGGAGCGCGCGTGATATCCAATCCTGGGAATACGTTCCCCTCGGTCCGTTCCTCTCCAAGAATTTCGCGAGCAGCGTCAGCCCCTGGCTCGTGACACTTGACGCGCTCGCACCATTTCGCGTACCGGGTCCCGTGCAGGATCCACAACCGCTCCCCTACCTGCTCTTCGAAGGCGACCGCAACATCGACCTGCGCTTGGAAGTGGCCATCGTTCCTGAGGGGGGAGGGGAAACCGTGGTATGTCGAAGCAACCATCGCCATCTGTATTGGAACATCGCCCAACAGCTCGCGCACCATACGGTGAACGGCTGCAACATTCGCTGTGGCGACCTGATGGCGAGCGGCACGATCAGCGGCCCCGATCCGACCAGTTTTGGCAGCATGCTCGAACTCACCTGGCGCGGCACCAAGCCGATCCTCTTGAACGATGGCAGCACGCGCAAGTTCATCGAGGATGGCGATACGGTGGTCCTGCGCGGCCACTGCGAAGCGAGCGGGGTGCGGATCGGTTTCGGTGCTCTCGAGACCAAGGTGCTGCCGGCGGTGTAGCCCACGGCCCTGCTGTGCGTGCATACTTTTACAGCACGCACTACCGCACAAAGACGCTGAGGATCTCCTAGTCAGCCATGGACAAAGGCCCCAACATCCCGCCCGTGGTGGAACAGGTGCATGATGCGCCGCGACAGCCGCACATCGATGTGGCCAAAGAACGGGGCGAGATCCTGCTGCGTTACCGGGGTCTATTGCGGACCATCAAAGGGCACCGCACGCCCGATGATACCCGCCTTATCCGGAAGGCGTTCAACATCGCCCTGGAGGCACACAAGGACCAACGCCGCAAGAGCGGCGAACCATACATCTACCACCCGCTCGCCGTCGCCCGCATTTGCTCGGAAGAGATCGGCCTGGGCACCACCAGCGTGGTGTGCGCTTTACTGCACGACACCGTCGAGGACACCGACCTGACATTGGAGGATGTGCGCGACCTCTTCGGCCCCACGGTGGCCAATATCATCGACGGGCTCACCAAGATCAGCGGTCTGCAATTCGGCACGGACAGCATCCAGGCGGAGAACTTCCGCAAAGTGCTGCTTACCCTCGCGCAGGATGTGCGTGTGATCCTGATCAAGCTCGCCGATCGGCTTCACAACATGCGCACGTTGGACAGCATGGTGCGGGACAAGCAGCTGAAGATCGGCAGTGAAACGCTCTTCCTCTATGCCCCGCTCGCCCATCGACTGGGTCTTTACAGCATCAAGAGCGAACTGGAGGACCTCGCCCTGAAGTTCAAGGAACCAACGGTCTACCTGGACATCGAACAGAAACTGAAAAAAGGCGAAGCGGTGCGCAAACGGTTCATCAGCCGCTTCACGTTGCCCATCCGCGAGTCTCTGGACAAGGAGGGTTTCACTTACGAGATCAAAGGGAGACCGAAGAGCATCCATAGCATCTACAACAAGATGCTGAAGAAGAACGTGAGCTTCGAAGAGGTGTACGACGTGTTCGCCCTCCGCATCATCATCGATACCAAGCAGGAACTGGAAAAGGCCGATTGTTGGCGGGTCTACTCGGTGGTGACGGACTATTACCAGCCGAACCCGGACCGGCTGCGGGACTGGATCAGCACGCCAAAGGCCAATGGCTACGAGAGCCTGCACACCACGGTGATGAGCCCCGGCGGTCGCTGGGTCGAAGTGCAGATACGCAGCAAGCGCATGGACGAGATCGCCGAGATGGGCCTCGCCGCGCACTACCGCTACAAGGATGATGAAGAGCATGCCTCCGCTCTGGACGATTGGCTGGGTCGCGTGCGCGAAGTGCTCGAGGACCCGAGCAGCAACGCCATCGATTTCGTCAACGACTTCAAGCTGAACCTCTTCAGTGACGAGATCGTGGTCTTCACCCCGAAAGGCGATATGCGCAATCTACCGTCCGGTGCCACCGCATTGGATTTCGCCTTCGACATCCACAGCCATGTGGGCCGCCAGTGCATCGGGGCCAAGGTGAACCACACCCTGGTGCCATTGAGCCATAAGCTGCGCAGCGGCGACCAGATCGAGATCATCACCAGCAAAAAGCAACAGCCGAAAGAGGAGTGGCTCAACTATGTGGTGACCGCCCGTGCGCGACACAAGGTCAAGCAGGCCCTGCGCGAGCAGAAACGCAAGCTGGCCGTCGTGGGTCGCGAGGCCGCCCAACGCAAGCTCCGCAGCTGGGGTGCCAAAGTGGACGAGCGCAACATGGCGGTGTTGGTGGAGCACCACCGCGCCACATCATCCACCGACCTTTTCTACCGCATCGCACGTGGACGCGTCGATCTGGACATATTGGGCACCCCGACGGTGCGGAACGGGCGATTGGCCCTCCCGAAGATCGTGGTGCTCGAAGAAGAAAAACCGCTGGAGGATGTCGTCTCCGGGATCCGGGGAGAAGCTTCCGGTGCCTTGGTCATCGGTGACGAGCTGCAAAAGCTGGAGTACCAGCTCAGCACTTGCTGCAATCCCATTCCGGGTGATGACGTGTTCGGTTTCATCACCCAAGGTGAAGGGATCCGCATCCACCGCGTGAATTGCCCCAACGCGGTACAGTTGATGAGCAACTTCGCCTACCGCATCGTGAAAGCCCGGTGGAAAGGAAAGGACAGCATGGAATTCCTCGCCGGGCTCCGTTTCTCCGGGATAGATGAAGTGGGGCTGGTGAACAAGATCACCTCCATCATCAGCCACCAGCACAACGTGAACATGCGTTCCATCAGCTTCGAGAGCAACGCTGGCATTTTCGAAGGTAGGGTGATGGCCTTTGTGCAGGACACCGATCACCTCAGCTCATTGATCGAAAAATTGCGCCGGGTGCATGGTGTGCGTTCCGTGGAGCGCATCGACAACTGACCCCTTCGGGCACCGGCGTACCCTTTGGGCCGCGTACCTTCGCCGCGCGATGGTGAGTCCCGAACAAAAGGATCGCGTGCGGGCGCTTTTCACGGAATTCCTGGAACGCCGGGGGCATCGGAAGACCCCGGAGCGTTTCGCCATCCTCAGCGAGATCTACGAGCAGGAAGGCCACTTCGACATCGAGCGCCTCTACGCACGCATGAAACAGAAGCGGTACCGCGTGAGCCGGGCCACGCTCTACAACACCATGGACCTGCTGCTGGAAAGCGATCTGGTGAGAAAGCACCGTTTCACAGGTGCCCCGGCCCAGTTCGAGCGGAGCCATTCCTTCCGTCAGCACGACCATCTTATCTGCCGTGTATGTGGCGCGGTCACGGAATTCTGCGACCCCCGTATCCAAAACATCCGATCCACCGCAGCGGAGGCCACCGGTTTCATGGTGGAGCATCATGCGTTGCATCTTTACGGCGTCTGCCGAACCTGCCGCTCCAAGAACGAACGATCATGACCGAACGCCCCACTTTCGACCTCGAGGTAGAAACCACCCCTGCGGGACCCGTCTTCAAACTGCACGGGCGCCTTATGGACCAACAGCAGGCGGACAAGCTCATGAGCGCGCTGGAAGAGGGATTGTCCCAGGGACGCAAGAACGTGGTGCTGGATATGAGCCAGCTCCAATACATGAACAGCACCGGCTTGAACATCCTGATCAACGTGCTGACCCGTACGCGCAATGCGGGTGGCGATGCCATCATATCGGGTCTTTCCCCGAGCGTGCGGCAACTCTTCGTGGTCACCAAGCTCGACTCGGTCTTCACCATCACCAGTGGTGTGGACGAGGCCCTGGCCAAGCTCCAGGCCTGATGCCAGCGCGCATGGACGTGCTGCTCGGCGCCCAATGGGGCGATGAGGGCAAGGGTAAGGTGGTGGATGTGGTGGCGCCATCCTATCAGGTCATCGCCCGGTTCCAAGGGGGACCGAACGCGGGACACACCCTCTGGATCGAAGGCCGCAAGCACGTATTGCATACCATTCCAAGTGGCGTCTTCCACGAAGGGGCGACCAATCTCGTGGGCAATGGGGTCGTGATCGATCCGGTCACGTTCCTGGAGGAGTTGGATGGCATCGCCGCCGCTGGCGTGGACCTCAAAGACCGCCTCCTCATCTCACGTCGCGCTCACCTCATCCTGCCCACCCATCGCGCGTTGGACGCAGCGAGCGAAGCGGAGAAAGGCGGGGAGCGGATCGGAAGCACCTTGAAGGGGATCGGCCCCACATACATGGACAAGACCGGGCGCAATGGGTTGCGGGTCGGCGACCTTGAACGACCCGACCTGATGGACCGGTATCGCGCACTGGTGCGCAAGCACGAGCGCCTCCTGGGCCTTTACGGCAGCTACACGCCGGACAAAGAGGGCGAACAGCGCTGGCTCCAAGCCCTGGAACGCATGCGTTCCATTCCCTTGGTGGACAGCGAGCACTATCTTGACGAAGCGTTCAGTAAGGGCAAGGCCGTTCTCGCGGAGGGTGCGCAAGGCACCTTGCTCGATATCGATTTCGGCACCTATCCCTACGTCACCTCTTCCAACACGGTTTGTGCGGGCGCTTGCACAGGCCTGGGGGTCCCCCCTTCACGCATCGGCAAGGTGATCGGCATCTTCAAGGCCTATTGCACCCGCGTCGGTAGCGGCCCGTTCCCCACGGAACTGTTGGACGATACCGGCGAAAGGATCCGCATAGCGGGGAACGAATTCGGCAGCACCACCGGACGGCCCCGTCGCTGCGGGTGGCTCGATCTCCCAGCGCTGCGCTACGCGGTGATGGTCAATGGTATCACGGAGCTGGCCATGATGAAGAGCGACGTGCTCTCTGGAATGGACCCCGTGCGACTTTGCACGAACTACCGGGTGAACGGGCGCACGATCGACCGGCTCCCTTACGATATCGCCGACGCCGAACCCATATTCCAAGACCTACCGGGTTGGGGAGCGCTCGACGGCGATACGATCCCCGACGCCCTCGAACGCTACATCCGGCATATCGAAGAAGCCGTGAGGGTGCCGATCCGTCTCGTATCCACTGGCCCTGACCGGCGCCAAACGCTGGAACGACGGAGCCCTGTGGCTGCCATTTGATCGATGGCCAGGTGTCGGCCCGCGAAAAAAAAGCGCCCCGAAAAGGGTGCCGTTCCACTCCCCCCGGCCTTCGTAGCGCGGATGAACGCGACGTTGGGGGATCACGACGCCGCCCTGTTGTGCGAGGCCCTCGATGCGCCGCCGCCGTGCAGCGTGCGCGCGAACCCGGCGCGTCATCATGTTCC
>Ga0138256_10001158_pt1 | contig 28373 bp, 22 predicted proteins | sample KNB2016incub_MG_FD_105486 | JGI IMG/M metagenome (GOLD analysis project Ga0138256, IMG submission 105486) | Active sludge microbial communities from wastewater in Klosterneuburg, Austria - KNB2014incub_MG | ecosystem: Engineered > WWTP > Activated sludge > Unclassified | place: Austria...
CGCGATAATGCCGCCTGCGCCGTAGATCAAGAGATTCCTCTGCAGCAGCGATGAGGCCGACAACGCTCGATATTTAACGCCCCGGAGTGCCAGCGGGATCAGGGCGACTATCACCAACGCATTGAAGATGACCGCCGAAAGGATCGCAGATTGGGGCGTCGCAAGGCCCATAATATTCAGGGCATTCAAAACCGGGAAAGTGGCCGCGAACATCGCTGGGATGATCGCAAAATACTTCGCAACGTCATTCGCAATTGAGAATGTCGTCAACGCACCGCGCGTCATCAGAAGCTGCTTGCCGATCTCGACCACCTCGATCAGCTTTGTCGGGTTTGAGTCGAGATCGACCATGTTGCCGGCTTCTTTGGCGGCCTGAGTACCGGTGTTCATCGCTACCCCGACGTCCGCCTGAGCAAGTGCTGGAGCATCATTAGTTCCGTCTCCCGTCATTGCGACAAGTTTGCCCTCGGCCTGTTCGCGTTTGATGAGCGCCATCTTATCTTCCGGTTTTGCTTCAGCGAGAAAATCGTCGACGCCTGCCTCCTGCGCGATCGATGCTGCCGTCAGCGGGTTATCGCCGGTGATCATCACCGTTTTGATGCCCATCTGCCGAAGCTGGTTGAAACGCTGGCGCATGCCCTGTTTTACAATGTCTTTCAGGTAAATCACGCCAAGCGCATTGCCCGAATCCGCGACCACAAGCGGTGTGCCGCCGGCACGGGCTATCTTTTCCACTACCTCCCGCAGCTCGGCTGGCTGCTGACGACCGCCGGCACTTAGGTATTTCTCAACTGCATCGACCGCACCTTTCCTTATCTCACGGCCGTCCAGATCGACGCCGGACATTCGCGTCTGCGCCGTGAAGGGAACGAACGTAGTATTGCTGGCCAGTTCGTGAACCTCGCGGCCACGCAGTCCGTATCTTTGCTTCGCAAGCACGATGATCGAGCGTCCTTCGGGCGTCTCGTCAGCGAGAGATGAGAGTTGTGCTGCGTCGGCAAGCCGCTTTTCATCAACGCCCTTTAGTGGAATAAATTCCGTCGCCTGTCGGTTGCCAAGTGTGATCGTGCCGGTTTTATCGAGCAGCAGAGTGTTTACATCGCCCGCTGCCTCGACGGCACGTCCGCTCATCGCAAGTACGTTGTGCTGCACCAGTCGGTCCATCCCCGCTATACCAATCGCGGACAGAAGGCCGCCGATCGTTGTCGGAATAAGACACACGAGCAGCGAGATGAGTACAAAGATCGTCTGTGGAGCATTCGAGTAAATTGCAAACGGCTGCAAGGTTACCACCGCAAGCAGAAAGACAATCGTCAATCCTGCAAGCAATATATTAAGTGCAATCTCATTCGGCGTCTTCTGCCGAGCGGCGCCCTCGACGAGAGCGATCATACGGTCGATAAATGTCTCGCCTGGATCGGAAGAGATGCGGACCTTCATCCAGTCTGACAGCACCTTCGTTCCACCAGTCACCGCTGACCGGTCGCCGCCGGATTCACGTATGACGGGTGCGGATTCGCCCGTTATCGCCGATTCGTCAACCGACGCGACGCCTTCGATCACCTCGCCGTCACCAGGGATAAAGTCGCCTGCCTCGACCAGGACAAAGTCGCCTTTTCGCAACTCGGAAGCAAGGACAAGTCCTTTAACGTTCCGGCTCTCGGGGCTTTCCAGCATTTTTGCATGTGTCTCGGTCCGCGACTTGCGAAGCGTGTCGGCCTGAGCCTTTCCGCGCCCTTCGGCCATCGCTTCAGCGAAATTCGCGAACAAGACCGTAAACCACAACCAAAGCGTGATCTGAATCTCGAAAAGACCATTGCTCTCCGCCGATCCTCCGACCAAATTGGTGAGAAGCTTTACGGTCAGAAATGCCGCCCCGATCTCGACTACGAACATCACCGGGCTTTTCACCATGTGAACCGGATTCAGTTTTTTCACGGAATCGATCAGTGCCTGCGAGATAATCTTGTTATCCCAAATTGAAATTTCGTTCTTCATTGTTTTTTCTTTGCCACAGAGAATACACCGAACTCTGAAAGGCATATATCACTTGATCAGAAAAATAATCTTCTTCTTTCTCATCCCGCTCTGAGACCTCGGTGGCTAAAAAGTTTCGCCTGCATACATCTGGAAATGCTCCAAGATCGGCGACAAGCTTAGGGCTGGGAAGAACGTCAGCGCGCCGACTATCAAAATTATGCCCACCAGCAACACTGCAAACAGAGCCGTGTTGACCGGGAATGTACCCGGGCTTGCGGGCACAGGCTTTTTCCGCGCCAGATTTCCAGCGATCGCGAGCATCGGGACGATCATCAGAAAGCGCCCGAACAGCATTGCCAGGCCGATGGTCGTGTTGTACCAGTAAGTGTTCGCATTCAGACCGGCAAAAGCCGAGCCGTTGTTGGCCGTTCCGGATGTGAATGCATACAAGATCTCCGAGAGCCCGTGTGCACCCTGATTATTTAGCGAGGTCAACCCGAACTCAGACGAGACCGCCGAAATCGCCGTAAATCCTAAGATGGTCATCGGGAAGATCAGCACATAGAGCATCGCCATCTGCACATCGTAGGCTTCGATCTTTTTGCCGAGATATTCGGGCGTTCTTCCGACCATCAGTCCGGCGATGAAAACGGTCAGGATGATCATCACCAGAATTCCGTACATCCCGGCTCCGACCCCGCCGAAAATCACCTCGCCAAGCTGCATATTGACAAGCGGCACCATTCCGCCGATCGGCGTGTAACTGTCGTGCATCGAGTTGACTGCACCGCATGACGCGTCGGTAGTGACGGTAGCGAACAGGACCGAACCTACAATACCAAAACGTGTCTCCTTGCCTTCAAAATTGCCGCCGACCACGGCTTGATTAACACTGTCCGGGTATAGCGGATTTCCGGCGCTTTCCGCTCCATAAGCTATGAGCGCTCCTGCTAAAAATAAAATCGACATTGCGCCAAACACGGCCCATCCGTGTCCCTGCGATCTCACCATCCGTCCAAGCGTATACGTGAATCCCGCAGGAATGATGAAGATCAAAAGCATTTGCAGCAGATTTGTAAAGGGCGTCGGGTTTTCATAAGGATGTGCCGAATTCGCATTGAAAAAACCGCCGCCGTTCGTGCCGAGCAGCTTTATCACTTCCTGGGACGCTACAGGCCCCTGGGCAATAGTCTGCGTCGTGACGATCTGCCCCTCCTTTACGTTGTTGCCCTCAGCATCCGTAACGACAACGCCAGCCTCGTCCTTTTTGTCCACCTCGATGGTTCTGCTTTCGGCCGCCTGTGCCGTAACGTAAGGAGCGAAATTTTGAATCATTCCCTGCGATACAAAAAGAACTGCCACAACCAGAGAGATCGGCAGCAGAACATAGAGCGTTCCGCGCGTCAGATCCTGCCAGAAGTTTCCCAGCTTATCGGTTTCGAAACGTGCAATCCCACGAATAAATGCGATCGCGAGCGCCATTCCAGCCGCTGCCGAAACGAAGTTCTGGACAGTCAAGCCCGCCATCTGCGTGAAATAGCTCATCGTCGTTTCCCCGCCGTAGCTTTGCCAATTGGTATTCGCCACAAACGAAGCCGCGGTATTAAACGATAGATGCGGCGATGGCCCGGCAAACTCCATAGGGTTGAACGGCAGAAAGAACTGAAGCCGCTGAATCGCATAGAGCGCGAGCAATGACATCAAGCTGAACAGCACCATCGCGGCTCCGTATTGCTTCCAATTCATTTCCCGTGCCGGATCGACGCGCGCTATTCGGTAAAAGAGCCTCTCGACCGGCCCAAGCAGAAAATCGAGAAACGTCTTTTCGTTGTTATACACCTGCATCAGATACACGCCCATCGGCTTGGTCAGAAGCAGGAGAATGACGAAAAACAATAGTATTTGTAGAATTCCGTTAAATGTCATATTAGTACGCCGACATCACGCCGACATCACGCCGACATCACGCCGACTGACGCTAAGAGCCGGCAAGATACCGACGACTCCGTCAAAACTCCTCAGGCCGTAAAAGGGCATAGACTAGATAGGCCAACACCAAAACCGAGCATACCGCGGCTAATATTGTTTCCCAGCTCATTTCTCTTGCGCTCCCTTTTTCTTCAGATGCTCGCAGCCTGCGATATACGCAAGAGAGAGTAGGCAGAAGCCGATAAGCACAGACAAATACACCATATCCTCAATCATTTCTTTACTCCGTTAGTTCAAATTGATGCCGATAGCGGTATAGACAAAATGGTTTCCGCCGCTAAAGTTGGTGTTTCCGATCGAATATCCAACATAGCCGGTCACTTTCGGATGCGGCTTGAAAGCGACTCCCGGCGTAAAATAACCGGCCGCGTGTTTGCCGGTATACCAATCGGCGTTGATGTTAAGGTACTTATTCACCGTCTGCTCGAAACCGAATTGTCCGCCAGCGCGACTCGCGTTTGCCGCGACAACATTCTTCGTGAAGTGGTATCCGCCCGCCGTCACCCGCGTACCGCTCTTAAATGATTTGCTAACCTGTGCGTAGGCATAGTTGCCGATGTTGTACGATCTGTTTCGCACCGGGATAAATACATTATCCCCAACAACAATTGACCAACCTTTGTCATTGCTGTATGGCCGCCATTTAATCGCGGGAACGAGAGTCGTCGAATCGGCGCCGGGCTGGATGTTGCCGGTAACATTTAAACCAACCTCTACATTTCCGCCCGTGCCGACAACTACCCGCGGCACAAAGCTCGAAAACCTGCAAAGGGCTTCCTGACAGTTTGGCTTAAAGCTTAAGTCGATCTCACCATAGACCTTACCCCGGTCAAGTACATCGGCTGACGGCACATTGAAAATCGTTTGCTGCGCGTTCAATGAACCGGCAAAGGCCAATGACAAGATCAAAAACAAAACCGTGCAAATAGTATTTTTCATTTCTCTTCCATTCCAGGTTCTCGTGATCCAACCATCCCTGTCTGCCTGCATCGTTCGACTCTAATCGCCATTTCTGCCTCAGTGATCTTGTCGAGGCTATGGCCGACCAGAAACAGCAGTGGGAAAAAGGCAATTAGCAACCCGGTACCAAGCCCGGTGAGATGCTCGATGTTGTCATCGAGAAACCACGACGCCGCGCTGCACATAAATCCTCCCAGAATTGCCAGGATGCTAAGCATTCCGGAACCGAGCAGGACCGCCGTCCAAAAGGTGCGTTGCCGATCACATCTCGAAGCCGCGTTTCCAATACTTACAACTGCGTTTCGCGGTAATGCCATCTCCCTCACGAGTCAAATTCCGTTGTTAATACAACGGCCTCCAACTAGAGATTACGAAGTAATAAATAAATCTGGGGAAAAAGGTTGATAAAGAGTTCGTAAAGATTTAAGCAGAAGGGTTAAAGCGGTACCCGACCCAGGGTTCGGTCAGGATGTAGTGTCGTTTTGCGGACAACCCCCAATCTGTCTCCAGCTGGTCCAATTGCTTTGCACAAAATGCGAGGTCATTTTCCTAAACAAATGCGCGGCTGACGTCGCAAACTGACCAACTGACTCTGCGTCGGCGACCTGCCTAAGAAGAAATCTGTCTACACATAACAGATTCATTAGTTAACATTTAATTGGTCCATCGCCCGACTTACAGCGGTATGGTCATTTCCACCCACTACCTGTGACCGCATCAGAACCGAATTACGCGACAAACGATCGCATTCGGCGCTACCTTCAGCAGCCACGCAATTGTTACATTCGACGGAGCAGGAGGGACGGTTTTAGGATTTATCCTTTTTATCGCCATCTTTCTCTGGCGTATTTCTTAGTTTTCGCAATTCGCTGTGTTCAAATTCTTCGAGTTTCGCCTTAAGTTCTGCTGAGGCCAGCATGCTTTGAAACAATGAGAAGACCGAAAATAGAGCGACCATAATCAATGCAGAGCAGACAACAAAGGTCGTCTCAACTATTCGTGCATCCAAACTTTTCGATTTGAGTGCTACGGAACCAACGACAACAACGACCGAACAAAATAGCGCCAAGCCCCACCGCCATATTAATCGCTTCTGAGAAAAGCCGACCTCCTGGAAAAGATGGATCGCGGAATTGTAATCAATCTCTTTAACTCGCGTCCTCGTTTGATCTAACCAGCCTGCTGTCCAACCCAAAAGGCTGCCGGAAACCGCGACAATTCCACCGAGAAGCTTGAAAAGCTCACTAATCGTGTCCGATGGAACATGGGATCGTAGAAAGTACGCGGGCGTTGCGCCGATGAGCGCAAAGATAGCTGACTGGATTACTAGCCTCAACCCGAATTTCATTGGAAAAAGTAAAATTAGATCTGTTTCCTAGCATTCAGATCATCGTACCAACTAATCATTTTGTCGACGATGTCGTCAAACACCGGCATATCGTCTCGGTGCTTCACGCTTTTTTTCACATTGAGACGTAAATCCGCGTTCTTGAACGTACCGCTGTCAGTTTCAATTTTCACGTCAAATTCGTCGCCGGCATGTCGGAACACGTTTGAAAATGCATCAAGTTGATCGGCAACGGATTCCTTCCTGTTCCGATTCATCCACTTCAACGACAACGTCACCTGCAGTTCGTTATCTTCGATGAAACCTTTTGTTGAGAAGGCGTCGAGATTTACGTCGCTGCCGAAGAGATTCTTGAGAGCTGCCGCAACCTTTTTCAGCCCGGAAATCTTTTCAATCTTAGTCGTGCCTTTACCATCCCCGTTCGAACTACTGTCACCGGGCAGAGGCGAAGTCAGTTCGACTTTTTTAACGCCGGAAATTTTCTTCCTCACAGGCAATGGAATCGACGGTTCCAAACTAAACCGGAAATTCCTGTCCACGGAGCTATTGATCGCAACGATACGGTCATGCAGATATCGTTCGAGATGTTCGGCCTTAATTCGTTGATCTTGGCAGAGAATCATGTGGTCACCGAAGCAGACGAAATATAGTTTGCCGTCCAAGAAGTGCTGATCGGTTCCGTCGTCACCTTTACCTGCCTGCAATGCGGTCGTTTCTACATATTCCTTATCAAAATTAGCTTTGATGATTTGCTCAATTCGACCTTCTTCGTACCCGAAAAGATTCGCACAGAAAAATCCTTTCATACCACTTTTCTGGTTGATGAACTGAAAAGACGGGGCATCATCGGAAGTTTTGTACTGCCGATCCTTCACATGAGTATTGTCAAACGTCGCGCTAAGCAAGCTTTGCATAGTTCTGCTGTTCGGCTCTGGGTCGAAACGAACCCGCCAGTATGTAAAGGTTTTGGTTTTCGAGTTTTCCATATTCATTAGCTACAAGGATGTTGTCGTATTTCTAATATAGTTTGTTTTGTTCAATAATCATTATCAAGTTGCAGGATTCGGCGTGGTTAGCAGTCGGATTAAATCTACTCCCGCAAGAACAATCTTTGGTCGGGTTTTGGCAAGAAGCTTTGGTGCAAACGCTAGTTCAAGATCGGCTGGAATATCGTGTCCTTTGGGTGGGAGTTTCCTCAGAAGCGGTGTTGCCGTCTCGGCCAACTCTACAAACGCAGTAAGCCAGAACTCAATTTGCTTGTGCGCTTCCGACTCTTTCGGTAGGCGGTCAAGAAATGAGCGAACCTCATCAATTAAATCTCGAAGTTGCATCTGTTCAATAAGCATACTCATGCCCTCGTCCTGCGTTATTGGAGGTTCCGGTGGGGCTGTGGTTGCAAGTCGCATCAGATTTCCCGTAAGCCGTGAAACTTGGTAAACAGTCCTAAATACGTGGGGCGCAATCGCGTCCGTAGAGAGTGCCCGTTGAAGTTCCTTGAAATGCTGAAATAGATCGGTGCGAATCGACTGCCATCCTTTGTCATTCAATTTATTCTCTTCGGGGATCCTAATGGTTAACGTTTTGCCCTTTTCCTCAAATAATTCCTCTGGTGAGTCGAAAAGATCGAGATGCCATGTGTACCACCCCGTACGTTGGTGAGGTCGACAGCAATGATCAAAGTCGGGAGCGGACTTGCAAACCAATATTGTATAGAAGCACGAGAAACGCCTGATAATAAGACTTCTCCGCCGCGTATACGCGGACTCATTGACGTTTTTATCTGTACCGAAAACTCAAGATTATGTAGTTTCGATTCGTCCCGGACAACGATAAGTCCATCCTTGCCAAAATCGCGGCGCGGCGGTTGCCAAACCCAACCGGGTTGGAAGGGGCGCGGCGAACCATAACTCGCCTTGGTCGCCAAGATGTGACCGATTCAAGATGATTTGTTTTTTTTCGGTCATTAGCACCTCGACGTTCGATTACTTCCGCAAACAGAACACGAACCTGTCGTCAGCGGCCCACTGATCATGCGGTCGTGCACGAACAGCGTCGAGAGCTAAACCATCGGAATTATGCTGGGGCATAAAGATTCGCGGCTCTCCGTTAGAATCATTTATTGGCCGCATTGCAACGTATAGGCGATCGTTTGGCGGCTGATCTTTATAGTCTAATCGCAACACGGGGCCCAAGTCCGGCGGACAGAGTTCGAGGCCAAGCTTGATTGCTGCGACCGCCCGTGAACGGAACAGAGTTCCCGAACACGTCTTTGTCAAGGTCCGAACCGATAATTTCCCTCGTAGGCGCTCCTTGCTCAAAGCCCATGTCTATCAAAGTTAGAAGTATTGTGTTTAACTCCACGTTGAAATTCCGCCTTTATTGTCACTCCAGTGATGCGATTATACACTAAAGCTCTTTTCACAGCCTCGACGCCAGCGTCGTGGATCATCCAGTGATGTTGAAACGGTAACCGACCCATGGCTCGGTCAGGATGTATTGCGGTTTTGAGGGGTTTACTTCTATTTTTTTTCGAAGATTTCCGAGGAAGACGCGGAGATATTCGGTCTGCTCTGCTGCATTTGCTCCCCAAACCGATATCAAGATCGTGCGGTGCGTGAGTACCTTACTGTGGTTCTTGAGAAGGAAGATCAGCAATTCCAATTCTTTTGGAGTGAGGTGAATTTCTGCACCGCGAACGGATATTTTGTAGGTGGTCAAGTCGACCTTAAAGTCACCTGCCGCGATCACCTCTTCTTCAGCATTGACTGCCGGCGCCCTTCGCAGAACTGCCCTGACGCGTGCCAGGAGTTCATCCATCCCGAATGGTTTCATCACATAATCGTCCGCTCCGGCGTCCAGGGCTGCAACCTTTGTTTCCTCCTCACCCTTTACGGAAAGGACAATTATTGGAACACTCGATAATTTGCGAATCTCACGGCAAAGTTCAAGCCCGGACATCTCGGGCATCTGCAGATCCGTGATCACGATTTCCGGATGAAAATCACGAAAAGTCTCCAGTCCGCTCCTGCCATCGGCAGCAGTGCGAACCTCAAACTGAGGAGCAGCGAATCCGCGTCGCAGCACCCGCGTGATCTGAAGTTCATCATCCACTAAAAGGACACGCGTCGCTTCCATATCGGTCATTCGCTATCCTGGCGCAACTCATCCGTTTCATTATCGCCAATCGGTATTTGAAAGACGAACCGCGTGACGAATCCGTCGGATCCGCCTTCGACCCAGATATGCCCGCCCTGCGATTCTGCGATACCGCGGGCGATTGCCAAACCGAGGCCTAGTCCACTCCCGGTCGAATGAATGTCATCGTTCCGGGCTCGATAAAACCTGTCGAAAATGCGCTCGCGGTCATCCGGATCGATGCCGCGACCCTTATCTTCGACAACGATCTTGACCGTTTCATCCTCTGCCGGCCACGCCATGACTCGTATGTCGGTACCATCGGAGGAATACTTGGCGGCGTTGTCGAGGAGTGTGTAAATGATCTCCTCAACCGAGTCCGCGTCCACACGCACCGATGGCAATTCACGCTCCAGCTCGACCTTGAGCCGATGATCGGCAAGGCGGAACTGAGCGCGATCGATCGCTTTGTCGATGACTTCGCGCACAGAGATCCAGGACTGCCGAAGATTCAGTTTTCCTGCTTCGATCTTGGCCAGATCCACCATACCACCTACAAATCTGTTAAGCCGTTCGGCTTCTTCATTGATTATCTCAAGCAGTTCATTGCGGCTTTCCTTATCGGCGATGACCGAATCTTCCATCAGAGCCGTGGCCGAAGCCTTGATCGACGTGAGCGGTGTTCTCAGATCATGTGTCACCGCATCTAGCAAAGCGGACTTCAGTTTTTCGCTACGCTTGACCGCCTTCGCTTCGCTGGCCTCCTCAAACGCGTCCTGAAGTTTTGTATAGAGTCTCTCAATTTCTATCTTTCTATGTTCTGATTCTTCGGCCCGGCGTCGCGCATATTCGGACAACTGGCCCGCAACCAATGACGTGACAATGAACGCCGCAAACGCAACCCAGTTCTCTTTGGCTTGTATAGTAAAAGTATAAAGTGGCGGAAGAAAGAAGAAATTAAAACATAGCACTGCAAAGATGGAAACGGCCAGGGCCTGCCTGCTTCCGAAGATGGTTGCGATCAACAAAACCAATAAGAGCAGTGACAAAGCGACCGTTGTCGCACCAATCACAGACCCGAACGGGGCAAGCATTGCAACCAGTACAGCGGTTGCGATAACGGAAATGAAATATTTAAGCGTGACTCCCACTTTTCAGTTGCCGAGAGTATTATACACTTGAACTTCGAGCGGTTCGTGTTTCGTTGAATAAGGGCGCTCGGTAGGTCGCTGCAAAAAGTATGTGAGATTGACATTCCTCGTGAATTCCTTACTCTCGTTGATGCTAGTATCGTAAAATTCCACATACACTTCTTACGAGAGCACCTTCCCGGAAATCGAAGTTGTTTTGACGCATAACTACGTCGTCCGCGCCCGATGAACCTTAGGATTTGGTATCGCGTCACAAACGAGAACAGAATCGACATCTTAATAGAAATTTCCATTTTCAAGTTACGGTCGATCCAGATCAATTACTTATCATTCGTATCTGAACTAATTCAATATTTCGGCTTCATCTCCTCAAGACGGCGATCCATGTCGCGGAAAAAGCCGGTTACGACCGATGAAACCATTCTTAGTCGTGCGGCTTCCGTCGCGGCCGTTTGGTTTATTGAGGCCGCCTCTATTCGTCCTTCAAAATTCAACTGGTTCGCACCACGCTCGATACCAGCCGATTGGCGTATTCCCGAAAGTTGAATCCCCGCTCCCTGACGGCTGCTGGATGCGGCAATTCCGCTGCCGATATTAAAGGCAGACTTGCTCTGAGCGGCCTGCGATTCGAATGCCCGGTTTATTTCACCCTGATAGTTGTTGGACGCTTCTACCTTCTTGTCGGCAACAATGTCAGTATTGTTGTTTTGAAGCGAGACGGTATCACGGGTGGTCGAATCCATCCGCTTGTTAACTTCCTGGATTGGATGCTTACCCCTAGACCAGTCAAAGAGTTCCTGTCCAGTACGGATCGGCACGGAAGTCCCTGCAATTGACGAACCTCCCGGTGTAAATTCATAGGTCTTCATTCCGAATCGCTCAAGATTGCCCTGACCTCGCAAAGCGGTTTCCTTCCAGCCGTCAAATGTTCGTCCTTCCCGTGTTCCTTCGGCCTCGGCCCTTGTTCCTGTTATTTCTCGTCGTGTTGCGGCTGAGCTGCTAAGCAATCCATAGTTTTTGTTTGCCTCGGCCAGTAAGGATTGAGTAACCTGATTTGCTCTGATCTGCCCAAGGTTTGTTATGAGACCTCCTTCGACGCCGGCAACAGATGAAACAAGTCTCGCTTCGACTGATTGATTTGCGGCATCGAGAGCTTTTCTGGCGGCGGCCTGTTCGGCATTGTAGATCCCCTGGATCTGGGTATTTTCCGCCTGACGATTGATTGCAGCACCGGCGACAAGTCCGTAGGTTTCAAGAGCGGTGCCGATCGTTGAAAGCATCCATCCCATCGATATCTGGGATACACCTTCATACACCTGTCCGCGAAGGACACGGTAACTTAGCCACGGAACCAGAATGAAACAAAGACTTGAGACAAAGAAGAGTATCGTAACGATCAAAGCGCTCGAGGCCGGGTCGTAATTTCCGTTAGTGATGATCTTCGCGGTTTGGGGATCTAGTGCATAGACGCTCTCTCCATTGTAGATGGACACGGCAAGCAGTCCGATGGAGTAACACACATACAACGTGACCTCTTTCACGATCGGAAAGGCAAGCGCGAACGTCGCCACTCCCCAACAGAACGGATAGAAGATCTGATTGGCGAATTTTTCATCAAATCCAAAGGCCGACAACACGGGAGCGGCGAGTTTAAGACCTATAAGAATAAACAGAGCAGCAAGCGAAAGAAATATCGCTCCGAATTTGATGATGTTCTGGCCGATTACCATTATGGTGAACATTCTCGGCATGTCCCAGCCAAAGACATTCAAGTTTGCGGTTATGTCTGCAACGGATGATTCCTTATCAGTAATGATGCCGACAAGTCCTGGCTTTCCGTTCGGAAGTCTCGGTGCCAGCAATTCGTTCGGATCTTCTACGGCAAAATTTGCTTTGACATACTGTTTCATCTTTTCGTCAAACTCCGCGACCAGCTGCCGGTTGAAGTTTCGAACCGGCCTGGCGAAGAATTTTCCGGTTACCGTTAGTCCGTCGATTATAAAAGGGCTTGCCCCGATCACGACCATAAAGATGACCGAACGGATGCCCCACGCGACCAGCTGTTCCGGTCCAAGTCCTCGATTGTCATAAAAACGCCTGATGAAGCCGAGTATCAATACAAAGCTTCCGACTATCCATGCAAGGAACAGCAAGATCGGCATAAGCGGCTTTATGATGACATCAAGAATCGATCTGAAAAGCCATTCCTGCCCTGTTCGCATCAAATTTTGGATCTGCTCGGTGTAACTCCTCGCCGGCGGCGGCTGGGGCAACACGGTTCCTGGTACGGGTGTAGAAGTAGGATTGGCCGGATTGTTGTTTTCATATTGCTGCAAAACAGGAGCCGGACTGCCGTCAAGTGGCGGCATGAACGGCGAGTCGGAGTTGATGGTTAGAATAAGATCATTCGCCGTAACGGGCTGTCCGTTCACCGTACCAATAACCGTCTGTCCTTCGACACGAGGCGGGCGCGGCCGGGTTCGTTGCCCGGCCGCTGTGGTGGCGAGGAGGCAGTTGGCGAGAATGAGCAGGACGAAGAGAACGGTTGCTGTGTATGTTCGGCGAATCATTTGAAACCTCTTTTGTTGTTCGCGGTTGTGAGTCAATTACGGAAGCGGACTTTGATACGTATCCTCGTCCCAGATTTCATATTTGTCGAGTTCGCGCATAAAGTCGTCGGAAGCCCTTGTGATGGCGGTCATCATTTCCGAAGACTTGCGGATCTCGTTTCCGAATTCGGTCATTCTTTCGATCTTGAGTCCATACGCCACGAACTTGGCCTGTATCTTGGCCTCAAGTTCGCGAAGCTGGCCTTCTACAGTAGTGATCCGCAGATTCACGGCGAGCATTTGATCGATCAATGACTGCACGCCGTCCTGATTTGCGGGCAGATTGGCCTGGATCGCTCTTGTTTCGTCGGCGATCCGTTCGCGTTCTTCGTAAAGTTTTGCAAGATCTAAAGCCAAGTTCTCGCGGTCAAACAGCATTCTTTCAAGCTCCGAATCGAGCTTTGCCAGTCTTTCGAGATTCGCCATTTCCGCATCGGCACTCCGACCGATCGAGAATCGCAAAAAATCGTCAAGGTCGCGTTTGTTCGCGTCCATGTCAAAGATGCCGTTCTTGAGTCTTCTGGCAATATTGACAATCGAATGTATCTGGCTGGTTATCGTTGTTTCGATCCTCTTTTTCAGTTCGAACGTGTTGCGGATCAAACGCCCCAGCGTTGAATAGGTAGATATCAGCTGCTTGTGACGCATTACCTGCTCGTCAACCTTATCGAGGATCCCGCGAAGGTTGGTGACGCTTTCGACCATCTTCTCGTATTGCTGGACGGCCTTTTCATACATCTGAACGTAGTGATTGTTCGTTTCGATCCATCTGCTGGCCTCCTCGATCTTCTTGGCCACCTGAAGCGCATATTGTGACGGATCGAACACCGTCCATTGTGCGGATACAGGTTTCGCATCTAGTCCGATAAGGATCGAAGAAAGGACAATACTGAGCAGGAATTGCTTTTTCACGCTTAAATGTTTCCGGTTCATATCAATTTCGCACTCCCGGTTATTTCTATAAGGTCGCTTTCGGACAAACCGGTAAGACCTATCGCTGAAAGACCTTGAGGATATTTATCCGCAAGCCAGGTGACGATGAGTTCGAGAGGCAGATCGGGACGAAGGTTCTCGATCAGCCTTCTTGCGTTTGCTTCGTTGGTATCGTTTGTATTCGCCCATATCATGACCGGCGACAAGTGGATCTCGGCCATCTGAACGACATTGTCGCTGCCGCTTCCGATGACGAACACCCATTGCGTATATCGGCCATACTGATTTCTTATCGCTCGGATCGCAGCAATCGTCTCGGAAGCAAGTTCACAGTCGTCCGCGAGACGTTCAAACCCGCCAATCTGTTTTCCGACGATTTTCACTCCGGAGTTTTTAACGAGGTCGATGCCCGTGATATTCGGCTGTTCGGGTGTGCCGGTGAAATGCTCGTAGGCTTGTGAGAAAAGCACCGTAACAAGCCCTTCTTTTCTGCCGGTAACAGTGGCTTCAGCTATCAATTCCTGTATCGCCGGAAAATGTTTGTTGATCTCGCGCATCTCATCGCAGATAAATAGGATCGGCTGCTTCTGACTGTTTGCATCTTCTTCTCCCATCTCCTGCATGATCTGGGCACTGATCCTGAAACCGACGCTTTCGCGAATCTTTTCGTCGAGTGTGCTGATGCCGGAAAGCTCGAAGACATCAAACATCGATCGCTGGTCGTAGTCGGGATGTGTCGGAGCATTCAGCCACGGATCTTTGCGATGGATATTCAGCTTCAGGAATAGTTCGCCGGCCTGCTTTTGCTCCCCAATGCTCCAATGAAAGCTTTTGAGGATATCGAGAAAATGTCCGAGCGTGGGCTGAAACTTCGGCCTGCCTTGACCGTTTCTAGCGAGAGCCATCTTATATACTTCGTCTATTACCGTCGCGGCGATGGCGCTTGTAATTGCATCAGATTTTGGCGTCTTGCTGAGGATCAGAATGTCTATTAGAACCATTGCAAGCTGCCTTTTCGACGGCAGCCATCCCTTTTCTATTCCGGGATAATTCCAGATGTTTATTGGTTTCGGGGCATTTTCGGTGAACTCGATATGACGGCCTCCGAGAAGTTTACAGATAGGTTTGAAAGAGTAGCGGTAGTCCATGACCCGCACCTTCACGTTCCCGCGATGTGCTCTTATATCGGTGATGAGCATCGAGGCAAGGAAGGACTTTCCTTCACCCGAAGCGGCTGTGACTATAACTGTCGGGGATTTGATCAATGATCGGTCATATAGATTAAGTCCGAACATCTGCCCGTTTGGCGTTGTAAAAATGCTGTGAGGACGCGAATTTCCTCGCCAATTTGTTTCGGTCGGGACAAAGGCAATGATCGAATCCGCGGTTTCTGTTAGTTCCTGGCCGGTTTGTCGTTCGGAAAGCTCACCGGCGAGCATACGCGGATAAATTGCTCTCTGCCTGACAGGTTCTTCCCGAACGGCGTCTGCTCCGATCTTTCGCCGGATGGCGGAGATCACAGAATCGCACCGGTCGTTCAACACTTCTATCTGACGTCGTTTATCCTTCGCCCCGATCGAGCGATCCGCAAAAACGATCACGTTCATTCTGAGCGTGCAGATCTCTTCATTGTCTGCCTCAACCTGTTCAAGCAAATCTTCGAGATCGTTCTTTATGACTACTGCGTCTTTTTTGAGATTCCTGAAACCGAGCCAGGTATTACGGCTCCTTTCTATTCGGTCGATCCTCCTTTGAAGGTCTTTCTTTGCTGACCGCTTCTCGGTGGTCATGATGTCCACGACGATCTCGTGCGGAAAACAAAGGCCGCGTGTCGCGGTCAAATATCGCATCACGTCAGCCGTCACGAAGCCATTAGGAAGGGTCTTCAGACTGACCAGGCTTGCAGGCGTTCCGTTGTGTCTTACCAGAGATTCGCCGTTGGTCTCGATGTTTGTAGCGCCTAGATATCTGCGAATATCAATTCGCTTGTTTTCAAAAAGCACGGGAACATTCGCCGAGTCTCTCCTGTGGCTTTTGAATAGACTGGCGAACAACTCATCGGAATTCATTTCACAAAGGTTCAGATGTCTTGGAAAATTCGATTCGAATGACTGAAACACTCGCTTTGCCTTTTCGCGACACTCTGACTCCTCTTGCTCCTGCCGCCTCACAAATAACTCTCGAGTTCTGTTTTTTATTCTTATGACCGGCTGTGAAAGGAATCTAATTGCTCCATCTGCGTTTAGCTCCTGAGCTATCGAAGGAACTACTCCGGAGAAAATACTTTTATCCGTTGAAGCTCGAACAGGAACTCTTATCCATACCGATGCGGTCTGCTGCATTATGTGACCCGAACGGATCGATTCTTCGTAGAGCGACAGATTTCCTGCTTGCAGCAGACACGCAACGGGATCGCTGCCTTCTTTGCTTCTGGAGCGAAGGTGTTCTTTCAAAACACTTCCGTCGTCTGCCGCATTCTCAAAACGAAACTGAATGATTGTATTTTGAGGTCTGTCGAATTTGAGGATGGTCTTTAGCTCTTCAATACGCTGCTCCGTGAGATATCCGTCATCATAGAGTGTATGGGCGGGTTCGAACTTGTAGGCTTTTCCATAGCTGCCGTCACGATAACGGATCAGATTCCCTTCGAGGCCGATGATTTCCGTCGGCAAGAGTTTTCCTTGACATGGAACTCTCAGAAAAGATTCCGCATTTGCTGTGTTGTCGCTTTTGGTTTTAATCTCTCGATGCAGTTTTGAAAGAGGTAACAGCCGATACCCGACCGCCACTCCGATGCCGGCAAATGCAAGACTCCCGAAAAGCGACAGTGCCAGTTGCGTGAACGTAAGATTTGCCGTGTCCATTTTTTCTCCCGTTATTTATCAACCCAATCCTTAACTTCTAGCTCGCCTCCAAGCGGCGGTCTTACCCGTGCCCATTTTTCGCTGAACGCTTCGGTCTTATGCGAGAGCCAGTACTTAGGTTTGCTCCTCCGCAGAAAACTGAAAGCGGTGAGCAAGATCAAGAATGTTATTAACCCAAGTGGAAACCCGAGCGGAATAAAGCCGACCCAGACGTTGAGCATAAAAGGGATCAAATAAACCACCGCCGTCGGGATAAGGATGTATTTCCAGTCAGATGAATAAACACCAAAGCGTTTAAGTTCCCGAAAAACATTCGGTCGCGTTTGTCGTCTTCGCATAAAGACCTCCATATCAGAAATTGGTATCAACGCCTACTGCCCTGCCTTGCGCCAACTGCCAGAAGACGGCGACGATCGTCCCAAACGCAAACGCCAATATTGAGCCGAAGGCCTGGTTACCCCACTCCTTGCCGGTCATCTTGTTGTAGATCGCCCATGCGACCCCCACCGCGCCCAAGCAGAACAGCACTATCGCCATGAGTTTGAGCGATTCACGGATGATGTTTGACAAATTGCTCGCGTCACCGGTGAAGATAGGCCCCTGAGCAAACAGGACATTGGAAAGTGTCAGTACTGCGGCCACAACCATGAACTGTGTGAAAACTTGTCTGAATGTTTTGACTAAATTCTTCATATTGTCCTCTGAAAAAAGTTATGTGCCGATCCAGTCCTCTTCAGGTAGTGTTTCGAGAACCTGCTTGTCAGCGACAAGGTCACACTGCAAGGCTCGTGCCGTTTCAAATTTTGACGTGGCATATTGATTGCGAAGTCTGCCCGACATGATCAAGCAACTTCTAATTTTATCGGCCGTGTTCGGAGTGCTCATCGCTTTTCCTTTTAACCTCAAAGCCCAGACGCGGATCGTTTACACAAAAGCAGCGATCTCGCAAATGGATGTTCTGTCGCGTTCGCGGATTTTTGAACCGACAATCATTGAGGCCGCACAAAGTGAGGGCATCGATCCGTTGATACTGTGGGCAATCGCTTACAACGAAACGCGGTTTCGGCCCTGGCTGACAAGCCCCAAAAATGCCAAAGGCCTGATGCAGTTCATGCCTGCTACGGCTTCGCGCTTCGGACTAAGTGAACCTTATGAACCAAGAGCCTCGATCCTTTCTGCGGCAAAATATGTGAAGGTTTTGGGGCGGCTTTTCGAGTGGCGTTTGGACTCGATCCTTGCTGCTTACAATTCGGGCGAAGGGACTGTTACGGCGTACTTGCTTGGCAAGTCGTCGTTGATAAACGGAAAGTTGATAAACCCCTCTCGCATTCGGACAATCGGCGGGGTTCCTCCCTACAAAGAAACCCGTAATTATGTGACGAGCGGTCTGAGAATATACACGTGGCTGACGAAGCAAAATAGGTTTGTCGCACCACACAACACCGTTGCCTCAAATAAAACGATTCGACGGTCGCCGTCTGTCGAGATCAACAACAGTCAGCCCAAGCAGAAAAATGAAGATGATCGGTCTAACGATCGGCGAACCATCGTCTACTACGAACCTCGCACCGGTCTTCGACGAGTTTTGAGCAATCCAGATACTGATTCATCACCGAGCGCCCAAAATGGCCCGGTGATCGTTTCTCCGGAAACCCGCATCATGTCAGGTCGAATAGCACGAACCACTTTCGTCGGAAGACTTAGATAGTGGTGCATTTTTTATCCACTTGGCTAATTCGTGCACCACTAATGGAACATTTTTTAGCCATAGGGGTTGGCTAACGGGAAATCACCTGAAAATTTCACTCAATCCGCTCTGGCACTTAGATTGCGAAGTTCAATTTCAGACAATTCCACGACCAGGAAACAGGAAAACGAAAATGACGAATTCAAATCACATCGATTCCCTAAAACAAGACGACAATTTTACTCCGTTGTATCTGTCTCGTGATCCGGATGATGTACTAACTATCTCTTCGCTTTTCAAAGCCGTTTGGATACTGCTTGTCGTTCTTCTGCTCAGTGTCGGTATAAACGTGTTTCTTTCTCTCAGAAAAGCGGATCGGATCATAATCGACAAAACTTCAGGACGGGTTACTGAACTTAATAATCGAGACTATGGAAACACGGAGACGGTAAGCATCACTCCCGACAGCCCGGGCGAAACAGACAAGAAATATCTGGTGAAGGAATTTCTTACCGCTCTTTATGATGTTGAACAGGCGACACGCGAAGCTCAGGTCAACAAACTTCTCAAGATGCTTGACCCCGATCTTTCGGTAGCTGTAGCAACCCGCCTGAAACAAAACGGCGTGCTCGCCGCCGAGAAAACGGAAAGCGTTAATTCTGTCTGGGATCTGCAGGACCTCAACATAGATGAGAATGACCCTTATGTACTGCGCGCGATCGGCGTTAGGAAGATACGCAGAAAGGCTGCCGGACAAGACGTAGAAGAGTCCGTTCAGTTGAAATGCAAGTTTCTGCTTAAGGACAGTCCGACATCTCCCGCCAGAAGCGACAACAACCTGCGAACGGGTTTTACGATCCTGAGATTCCGAGTAGAACCTGTAAATGGTAAAACCGTTTCCCCGATAACTCTTACCGGCGACCTGACAGAACAGGAAGCAATTCCCGACCAGACAACTGAGACCAATACAAAATCGGGAGTCACAGACAATCAATAATCCAATTTCTCTGAAGTTAAGGTGAATTTATGTATCAACAAGATCCAAATCGTTTTTTCCGCATCGCTATACTAGGCGCTTTTACTTTGGCTGTCTTTCCTTTGTTTGTCGAGAACGCGTTTCCTCAAAAGAGGAATGACAGGTTGGCAAGACAGTCCTCTCCAACCAAGCGAATGAAGTCCGTGATATCAAAGACCGCTCATTTGGACAAAGGTTCGGAGCTAAAAGGTGATTCCTCTGCCCCGGTTTCAGTTGTGAATACGACAGCAAACGATTTCCTTTCCGGAGAGGTCAGCATATCGGTCAATCCGAAGCAGCCAACCGTTATCCGGTTGGGGCTGGCGCAAAATGCTGTATCGATAGTCGAATTTCCGGCGAACGACGGGATCTATTACATCCATGAAGGCAATCCGAAACTCGCCTCTGTATTTCAGTCTCCGACCAAGGAAAGTGACCGATCGATAACCATTTATCCCGGCGAATCATTTTTACCGTCACGAGATGGAAGCACATCATCATCTATCAGCCTTCAGATGAGGTCAGGCCTTGTATTGATCCTGGAACTCGTTCCAGTCACCGATTTGAGAAAGAACGCTCACAGATGCGTGATCTCCTATGACCGCGAAACCGTTATCGCCGCTCGACGAGTTGCAGGTCTCGCATACAACCTCGGTGATGAATCAGCGATTGTGCGATCAGCTAACTCCAAAGCGGTTTCAAAACTCGTGGGATCAACAGATGGAGAAACGCCGACTCCACAAGCGTCCCCGTCCTCTGATCCAGTTCAGTTCAAGGCTAACTATGTGGACATGAGAAATAAGGACCTTGACCGATCAGGTAAGAAAGCTGGCAAAAACAAAAAGGATATTTCGTATCTTGCCAACAAAAGACTGGCCGAATGCATTAAAGACACAAAGAAGCACTTTAAGTTGTGGAGCAAGCCGCAGTCGGGGCTACAGATCTCTGTGGCAAAGCTCACCGATGTCGATGACCAGACGAGACTGGCCGTTATTGCAGTAAGAAACGTGAGCACGTCGGATCTTAGGCTCCTCGCATCATCGCCCGAACTACAAGTTCAGACCGTCGATGCTTCGGGAAACGCCTTACAATCCACACGCTTGAAGGTAGGTTACATAGAAACTACAAGTTCAGAAGGATTGTTGACGGTCGGGGCAACTGTTTATTACGCACTGGTTTATCAGCCGCCGATTTTAGGAGTAAATCAGACTGTCAAAGTGCTCGTGGCACACCGAGAGGCCGCCGATGCCCCAGTCAGCGCGACACTTGCGAATTCCAAAGCTAAAGAGTGAACTCATGGAAACGACTTCAGTGATAAATGAGATACCCGCTGCTATGCCGGACATTGAGGATGACGACAAGCGAGAGTCCTTGCTGCATACCGTTGACGATGAAAAGGCGAGTATTGAGGACGAGGAAGAAAACGACGAATTGGAAATGGATGAGGTTCATCCGCCTCAAAAGCGGCGATGGCAGATCCTTCGAACCGTTTCCGGCTTTATTCTTTTCCTCACAACGCTTGTTCTGGGGATAACCTGGTTTTTTGGTATTGGCTGGTTCGCCGTGAAAAAGGCAGAGAATGTAACCCGAAAAAATTCGGCCAATACAACAAACGAGCCTATATCGGAAGATGAAAAACTAAGGACGGCACTCAGCCTTGTGGCGGCGAATGACAAACAAACAAATTACGCTGCGAGCAACCTGCTGGCTCCGGCATCTTCACCGTCACCTGACAGCAAGACCGATGACGAAACTCCGATCGCTAGTGGCATTGACAATAGATCAACGTATCCTTCCGTACAGTTGCCGGATCGCAGCCTCGCCGGCCCCACATCCGATGTTACTGATGAGAAAAAGACCGATGCCAAAGACAAGCCGGCACCATCGAACGGCTCCCGTATGTCCCGTCAGGTTACAACTCGAGATATTGAACCGCTCGGCAGATCGCTCTTTTTTGGTATCGTTAGACAGGCATCATCAACCAATCAACCAAAAGAACAATCATCCGATTCATCGATTCGGCGATCTAAATCCCTGAACACGATTCCATTTGGCACGATGCTCCCGGTACGTCTGATCGGGTCGATCTACACGCTGCGGAATTCTGCCGGCATGGTAAGGATGGAGCTAACCCGCCTGGTAGAAGGCGACGGGTACAAGTATCCGGCCGGCACAGTTCTGGTCGGGAATATGCGAGGAAGTGAGTCAAACAGAGCCTTTGTAACAATGATCGGGTTGATCGATCCGGCCACCGGTGAACTTATCAAATGCAATGGCGATCTCCTGGGCATCGATGGTGCATCCGGGATTGAGGGTCGAAAGAGAAACCTAACCGGAAAATGGAGCCAATTCTTTCGCGGACTCAAAGACACCGCATCATCTGTTATTGGTTCTGTCGGATCAATTCGCGGCGGCGGCACGGTCATTTTGTCGGACCAGATCAGCAGAGGTGCAGGTGAGTTATCCGATGAGATTTCCGGCACCGTTTTAAAAAGCGACAACCAGACCACTTTTGTCGAGGTCCCGGCCGGAGGCACGGGCTACATACTTATCACAGAATTATCAAACTCATCTGCAAATGCGGGAACTGTCAATACAAGTATTAAGGAGGGCTACATTAAATGATCCCTCATGATCCACATATGCCCCAGATCATTCCGCGACAGATCGTATTGAATGGACGAGAATCCGAACTTTACGGCCTTATTTCAGAAACCGGCTATATTCCGGATGAACGCGTTTTCTCTGATTTTTGCGAAAGTCTCAAGTCAGGCAGGGCGTGGCTTATCTCGGGCACTCGCGGCAGCGGGAAAACAGCTTTTCCCGAGGCTCTTGCCGAATGCTGCAACCTATCAATGTGTGTCGTCGCCGGGCGCGACGGCATCAACCAGGAAGAGATCCTCTATGACTGGGACAAAGAGGAGCAGGAAGTCTGGATGAAAGAAAATCTTGCCGTATCAAAAAGACTGCATTCGGAAGACGCCGTTAAGCATATTGAGAAAACTCGTCGGATGAAATGGCAGAGGCAGTTCCTCGTGTTGGGCGAAGTCGGGAGTGCCTACGATCTTGCTGCTTCGGCGGCCAAAACATCTGAAGCACCTCCTGTTCTTCTTTTGGATGAAAGTGACAAGTTCGGCCCAAGCATTGAGGACGCGCTGCTCATGCCGCTGGAACGCGGGGTGATCCATATTCCGCGTTTTGAAGAAGGCTTTGTCGGGATCAGTGATTGGAAATTTCGTCCAATAGTTATTACTACCTCAAATGATCTGCGGCATCGCTTGAGCGCTCCGTTTATTTCACGACATATTTTCACAAGGTTTGAAACACCTGATCTTACAAAAGAGCTTGAAATATTATCCGCAAGAAATCGACAGGCGTCATCCGCTCAGCTGGCTCTTTCTATCAAGTTGCTGGATGCTGTTCGCGGCATCGCCGGTATGGAGGATCATCCCAGTCTTCGGGAATCAATTGATATCACCGGTGCTTTCATTCGCAATTCAGTTGAAGACCTAGATCCTCAAATCCTATCACGTCTTTTTTGTTACTTCGTCAAAGATGGTTCAGCTCAGGAACTTTTGTCGTTGCAGCTCGATTATTTGCTGGCAATGACGAATTCATTTCATCCTGAAATTGACGGATGGCTTGCATCCCGGGATTCGCTTTGGGCAAGCCGCTGGCCGCAGGTTGGCTCTTGAGGTTCTATGAAAAGAATTAAGAACGAAATTGAAAGGTTTCTGGTGCGATTAAGTTCTATCGCTCGCGAATACTATGCGGTTTTCTTTACGGTTGGAATAGTCGGAATTTACATAGTCGCAAGATGCCTTTCCAGTCCCGACAGTCACGCTCAATTAAAGTTCATTGATGCGCCAGACCGGCAGACAATTACCGAACAATCAGAGTCAGACGGAACAGTTACTGAAATATTTTCAGGAACCAAATATCAAACGGCCAAAAGGCTTCGTGAATCAGCTGCACTGGGAATAGCTGCTTCACTAGCTGTTTTTTTCCAATACTACGAAAGCAAAACATTTCCGCAAACAGGGCGAGAAGTTATTTCGGATATAGTTTCCCGCAAACTACTTCCGCCTGAGATTTCAGTCGAAAACGAAGGGTTTAGATCTCCAACAAGCATTATACGTTTCAGTTTTCGGCCTTCACCGTTTTCGTTTGAAATACTCTCGGTGCCTATTGAAGATAAATACGGTCCAACAATGCTCTTCCGATTTCCGCTTCCTCCAGGCGGACAAAACTCTTTCACGTATTTTCGTTCGACAGGAACTACAGATCAGGCCCCGTTTAGCACAACGGAACAATTGGCGGCTCAAGGGTGGGAGATCGCTCAATGGAACATAGACGAACTTAAGTTGGATGGTTCATCAACTAATGAACTTAAGGAACAAAGGGAATGGCTGAAGTCCATTAAACCAGAAACCAAATAGTAAATGTTATATCGTCAGCAAATCGAAAAATTTGACGCGGCCTACGGAATCCCGCGTAAAGCGAACGAACAATACCTTCCGGCATATCAGGCGTTCTGGCACTGGACGGCAGATGTCGGAAGGGGCATGTTCTTTTTCGCACTTGGAATTGTTGGAGCATTTCTAAGTTTGCTGGCGGGTTGGCTGCTGGGGGTAACGGGATTGATCACTCTCGTCTTTTGGGCAATGGCACTCTTGTGTTTGGCAGGCTCTCTTCTTGACGCATATTCCCTGCTTTGGGCTTACCGAATCAGACGAATGAGTACGGCTCACGGCTCGGCAAGATGGGCGCGAGCTTCGGACTTGATCCGGTGCGGCCTCATGAACAAAATACGCGGACTTCCCATTCCATCCAATGCAATGCCGATCGCAAGGGCATTCGGCGGTCGTGATATCTACCTGCCTCAAAATCAGTGGCTTCGGCATTTTGTCATGTTCGGTCCGACTGGATCGGGCAAGTCAAAGACATTTTTCATCTCAATGCTTCGGGCTATACTCAGATGGTCTTCCTGCTTAGTATATGATCCTAAAGGCGAGCTTTGCGAACAGACTGGCCTCACCGCAAGACGCATATTGCGACTTGACCTTAACGATCCGGCTAAAAGCGATCGATGGAATTTCATCCCCAAATGCCGCAATGATCCCGCTTTTGCCTGTCAGATTGCCGGAATGATGATCGGTGTCGAGAGCCGTCGCCGAACGAACGCAGATCCATTTTGGGGTGATGCTGAGCAGATCGCTTTAACGGCGATTCTTTTGCATATCGCCGAAGTCTATCGGGAGAAAGCGATTCCGGCATTTGCTGCCGATTTCTTGCTCTCACTCGGCGAAGACAATAATGGAGCCTTTGAGAAGGCGATGAGCAATTCGCCAAGCTTCTACGCAAAACAGGCCTATCTCGCCTTTCGCCAGGCCCCGCAGCAAACCCGCGGCTCCATACTGATCGGACTCTACAACAAGCTCCGTCCATTTACGCTCGCACCGGCACGCATGGTAACGACAACTCCATCCGACGAGGAAAAGAATGCGGGCTGCAGATTGATCGATTTTTCCGACCTTAGAAGATCAGGGACGGCGGTCTATCTGGTTATCTCCGAAGGAGCTTCGGATATCTACAAGGAATTCATTGCGACATTTCTGGGTCAGGCCGTCATGGAAATGAGGCTCGATGGCATTAACGACCCCAAACATCCTTGTTTCGTTTTGATCGATGAAGCCTATCAACTCAATGTATCTGAAGTAAAAAGAATATCCGGGATCGGACGCGGGCGAGGTGTGGGGCTTGGTCTCGGGTATCAGGATCTTCCGCAAATATATGACCAGTACGGGCGTGAACGTGCAAACGCAATTCTTGGCACGGTTATGACCAAGATATTCTTACCGGGTCTTGACGATGTGACGGCCGAATACGCGTCAAAACAGCTTGGCGATACGACCATATTATCAAAGACATTTCAGGACTTCCCGGGTAAGAAAAACGATAACACCCGATATGCGGAACAGAAGCGATCGTTGATGCTTTCGTCGGAGATACGACAGATCGCTGCTCATCAGGAAGTTCTGATAGTAAACGATACAGCACCGCCTATCCGGGCATCCTATCTTCCTTTTGCAGTCCTAACGGAATCATACATTGCAAAACCTCTTACCAAGCCTCGTGCGATCAATCTCGGCGACATTGACCCAATGTTTGATTTGAAAGATACGACACCGACCTCTAAAAACGGCTCGCGCAAAGCCGAACTGCGAGGCTTGGTAACTCAGGCAGTCGGACAAGTCCTTAGTGACGAAAAGTTGCTTGAAATTATCGCAAAGGATCAGAATCCGGACGAGACCTTTGATGAATTTCGAGAGGAGAATGCCCTTGATGACTTGGTCGATGACGTGAGGGATCGTTTTCCGAAGTATGCAGATCAATCGCGTATGCTCATTGCCCAAACTTCCTTTTGAGTCACGTTATGATCAATCGTCTCAGGATATCTCTTATCCTTACGCCTCTGGCACTCCTGCTGGTGGTCGGAATATATATCTATTCGCTTTGGGCAGCAGAAATAAAAAACCGGGCAGACCTCCCCTTTGAGGCGGTGGATCGGATGATGCGCGATCTGTTGACGTTCAATCAAAAAAGAGGAGCCTTCCCGAAAGATCTAAAGCAAATGGAAGGTGTTATCTGGGACCAGAAACAAGCAAGGAATCTTTCTAGTGATAACAGAACGCTGAATCACCGGAATTACTACTATCTCTATACAGCCGTCAACGCCAAATATGTAACGATCTGGGCAATCCCCACGGGCAAACTTCGCGATCAGGCTCCATCATGGTTTTATGTATTAACGCCTGAACAATGCCGGAGATGGAAAGGTCCCGCCATAGAGTTTGATCAACTCAAGAATGTATACGGCACTCCAACGACCGATCAACTTGGCATCCTTGGGCTGACGGAACAGGGTCGAATTCGATTCAAAAGTACAAACTGAGATTCTCAGTCTGGTCGAACCCAAAAACTTTTCGTACTAGCGGATTAACCATCCCACTATAGACTTAGAAAAACTCAATCTGACTCTGCAAGGCTGATCGATTGAACGCTCATTAGTACATCAGTATGATGGTGACCCGTGAACGCATGAAAAAGAGTTCCTTTTACGATGACGTTTTTGCCGATCATATTCTTGTGAGGAACACTCAGGACCAGCTCCATTTCTCGAACATGCTCAACGGAGATACGATTAAAATCAGATTCGATATCAGTATTTCCACGGACATTTATTGCTTTACTGAGAATTAAAATGAAAAATTCTTCTTTTGCATCAGTCTTTGGATTCTCACCAAAATTTGGAGGTCCGTAGAACCACTTTGTAGTGAGTTTTCCCCTTAGCTCGACGACTGCCGGCTCATAGGAGAGCCAACCATTATCCTGTGCCGAATTCGCGTCAGTCTGCGGAACATTTTCGTTACCCGTTTTCGGCGTAATATTAGCAGGTGTAGCCGTCGGGATGTTCTCTATCTGAGCTTTTTGTGTTGCGCAACAGAATGCCGTGGCTACAGCAAAGAGGATCATCAGCTTAATACTAACTCTCACTACTTAGGGCTCCTACATGTCACAGTTCCGGGTTTCCAACCTTCCATCATTCTTATTGCATTCGCGACTGAGTCTAGTTGGTCTTGATTCAGCGTGTTGATTACTGTTTGACCGCTTAGACCTGTCTGGTCTTGTACGAGTCGTTGATATTTCGCTGTGGGATTATTTTTCTTGGGAGCCCATTTTTCTATCGCTCCATCAAGTGTTAATGATTGATAGGCTGACCGTCGTAGATTTCCGGAGACAGCCGTTTGTCCAACGGCCTCGCTGCCAAAGACGGTAAAACCACCGGCACTACCTATGTTGCCTGGAAGACTGGATCCCTGGGCAATATTGCCTGGATTATTATTTCTCCAGGCTCTACTGCCGCCAGTTCTCGTCTCCACCCCGCCATTGGAATATTGTATCGTGACCGTAGTCCCTTTTCCGCTTGCTCTAACCTGGCCCGCGAAGTAAAAGCCCCTCCAGCCTACCCATACAGGGAAGTAAACTTATCGCATTTTTAGTAACACAGAGACGGCTAACAACCCAAGACAATGCTAAACTCATCTTGCAACCGTCTAAAAAGTTTAATGACTTTTTTTGCATTGTCAGAGTCACTGAATTTTTGATAGAAGACCAAACCATATTGCTTTTCAGATCTAAATTCCAATTTGACGAGACCCTCATCTGGTTCTGGCGGCTTGTTAACGTCATCAATTTTATACAAAAATGGAAAGGTTATGCCGTTACTAAATAAAATATCACTAACCTCTTTCCAGCCAGACTTTGGGGATAAATTCTTCAATGATTTAGTTTTCTTTAGATAAAGATAGCCAGTCCGACGATTAAGCATCATATCGCCTGTAAACATCGACGCGTTCCATTTCCCATCTTTATTGGAAATCAATAAACAATGGAGGAGAGTCACGTCATCTGACCAAATTCTTATTTCAAAGTCGGATGAATTTCCTTTTTCTTTAAGATTTTCTATCCCAAAAGTTTTTGAATCTTTTTTCAGAATCTCCTCTATGGCACCTACATTGATGTCACTTTTCTGCTCATTTTTTGTTTCATGGCTCACTAAAACGGAACCGTCAGGAGTAGTAAGCGTGGTGTTTTGATTCGTAGTAGCACTACTAGTGCAGCCAACCAAAAAAATAAAC
>Ga0138256_10001161_pt1 | contig 28319 bp, 25 predicted proteins | sample KNB2016incub_MG_FD_105486 | JGI IMG/M metagenome (GOLD analysis project Ga0138256, IMG submission 105486) | Active sludge microbial communities from wastewater in Klosterneuburg, Austria - KNB2014incub_MG | ecosystem: Engineered > WWTP > Activated sludge > Unclassified | place: Austria...
CGTGATATGATTCTTGAAGTGACTCAAGAAGCTTTGGATTTGAATTATGACGGTATGATTATCGAAACGCACAATGATCCTGAAAATGCTTGGAGCGATGCAGCTCAGCAAGTTACTCCAGACGCTTTGAAACAAATTTTCAAAGATTTGAAAATCAGGAATGTGAGCGGAAACACACCCGATTTTACAACTAAAATGACAAAATTGAGAGCCAATATCGATGTATTGGATGCTAATTTATTAGAGCTTTTAGGAAAAAGAATGAAAGTGGCTGATGAAATTGGTCAAGTGAAAAAAGAGGCGAATGTTGCCGTTCTTCAAAATAATCGTTGGAATGAAATTCAAGCCAAAATGGTTGCTGAAGGCGCCAAAAAGGGATTGACAGAAGAATTTATTATTAAATTATTCAGAGGAATTCACCAGGAAAGTATCGAACATCAAGAGAAAATATTGAATTCTTAGTTCAATAATTTTTTTAAAATCAATCCTCACAGTTTTTAATTGTGGGGATTTTTTGTTTTTTATAAGTTCTTAAGAATTAAATCAACAATAAAAATTATCAAAAATAAGCAACTTAAAAATATCAATTGGCTCAACAAGGTTAGTAGAAATGATTTTTTTAAGCTCATTTTATTGAAAAACTGCGCATTGGTCCAATAGATAAAAACAACGTCAATTAGATAGATGATTAATGAAAGTATTTTCATTTTTGGTGTTCCATTGAAAAGATAAAGCAAAGGAAAGAGTGCGATATGCACAAACAGTTTCTGAGAGGCCTTAAAAGTATTCATAATGAAATATTCTACTACATTGTACCCTTGTTTTCTAAAAGCAATGCTTGTGCCAATTGTGTATAAAGGGATCAACAGAAGAGTAGTCCAAGCATAATGTGTGCCCATCCATTCATTGAATTTGACGTTGTCGATTCCGCTTTCTGTGGAACTTTGCGCTGTAGTTTCAACAAAACTGATATGGAAATAATGATACATAAATCCATAAAGGGATGCCAAAACAATAACCAAAGAGATTGGTTTTAAATGTTTAATACGTTTTCCTTCGATAAATTCTCTAATGGTATGTCCTGGTCTGGTGAATAATTGCTTGCCAGAATATAAAATTCCTTCGTCAAAATGGAATAAACTGTGTCGGATTTCGTGCCATAGAAAATGAAAATTAATTCGATTCGTTTCGGTAGTTTGCCCACAATTGCTACAATAATGTCCTGTGTAGATGTGGTTACAATTTTTGCAAGTTAGCTTCATTTTTAATCCTTTTAGTAGATATAAAGTACTTTCAACTGTAAACCTAAAACAAAATTTTATCTTTGCAAAAAGTTTTAGGTCGTAAATCTAAAATCCAAAATCTGAATTCGTAATTCGCAAATCAAAAAATGACAGGAACCGTTTATAAATCTACAGGAAGTTGGTACACAGTAAAATCTAATCAGGGCGATTTTATCGAATGCCGTATGAAAGGGAAGTTCCGAATCAAAGGCATCAAAAGCACCAACCCCATTGCTGTGGGCGATATTGTAGATTATGATCTCGAAGAAACTTCGGATACGGTTACAGGAACCATTCATAAAATCCACGACAGAAAGAATTATATCGTCCGAAAATCAGTGAATCTTTCACATCAAATGCACATTATTGCGTCGAATATCGACCGTGTTTTCCTTTTGGTAACCATCAATAATCCGCCAACGACTTTTAATTTCATAGATAGATTTTTGGTCACTGCCGAAGCTTATGGGATAGAAACTATATTAGTTTTCAATAAAATTGACACTTTTGACGAGGCTACATTAGACGAACAATTGTATATGCAACACGTGTATCAAGAAATTGGATACCAATGTTTGCGAGTTTCCGCTACTGCAAATAAAGGGGTCGAGGAATTAAAACAATTGATGATAGGTAAAGTGACGATGTTTTCGGGACATTCAGGTGTTGGAAAATCTACTTTGGTCAATGCTTTGGAACCCACTTTGAATCTAAAAACCAAAACCATTTCCGAAGCCAGTAAGCAAGGACAACACACTACGACTTTTGCAGAAATGTATGATTTGTCTTTTGGTGCTCGAATAATTGACACGCCTGGAATCAAAGGTTTTGGGATTGTCGATATGGAAAAGGAAGAAATCAGCGGTTATTTTCCAGAGTTTTTTAAGTTGAAAGACCAATGTAAATTCAATAATTGCTTGCACAAAGAAGAACCCAATTGTGCCATTAAAGCAGCTTTAGAAAAAGATGAAATTGCTTGGTCACGTTACAACAGTTACCTAAAAATATTGGAAGGCGACGATGAAAATTACCGCACGGATTCATTCGACGAAGATCGAAAAGCAAGTGATGAAACCAGAAAATAGTCGTAGAGACACGATTTATAGCGTCTAATATAGTATTAAATAAATTGAAAGCAGTAATCCAAAGAGTTTCCTCAGCCTCGGTAACCATCGATGCTAAAATTGTAGCCGAAATTCGAACAGGATTATTGGTTCTAATTGGAATTGAAGATGCCGATAATCAAGAAGATATCAATTGGCTTTGTCAAAAAATAGCTAATCTTCGTATTTTTGGAGATGAGAACGACGTGATGAATCTTTCGGTAAAAGACATTGATGGTGAAATTATTGTGGTTTCACAATTTACCCTTCAAGCCTCGACCAAAAAAGGCAATCGACCTTCTTATATTAAAGCGGCAAAACCTGAAGTTGCCATTCCACTTTATGAGCAATTTGTGAAGCAATTAGACATAGAATTAGGCAAAAAAGTGCAAACCGGAATCTTTGGAGCCGATATGAAAGTTGCTCTTTTAAATGATGGTCCAGTAACAATTTTAATTGATTCTAAATTTAGGAATTAACTTTTTTTATTCAGAATTATTCTTACATTTATGTACTAAAATAATTCCAATGAATTTTAAATTAAGTTGCCTTGTTTTTTTGTTTTCTATTACTCTTCTTTCCGCTCAAAAATCCGAATACACTAGCTTATTAATCCCCGACAGTTTAAAGCAAAACGCTAATGCAGTCGTGCGTTTAGACCAAATAGATATTCTTATTTCTTCTCAACGAAGTATGAATGTAAAGAACAAACGTGTGGTTACCGTTCTCAACGAAAAAGGTCAAGAAGCTATAGATGCCTTTGAATATTACAACAAGAAAACTACTGTAGAAAACATTCAAGCAACCGTTTTTGACGCTTTTGGAAATGAAATAAAGAAATTAAAAAGAAAAGATTTTAGAGATCAATGTGCTACTGATGGAGGAACGGTCTTTTCTGACAACAGGTTTCTTTTTTTAGATTACACTCCCACACAATATCCATTTACTATAATTTATGAAAGCGAGATTGAAACATCGACAACTGCTTTTATTCCGCAATGGTATCCGTTAAACGACTATCACTTGAGTGTTGAAAAAAGTGTTTTGAATGTTATTTATCCTGATAATTTAGGTTTCAAGAAAATGGAATTCAATTTTGCCAATTTCAAAATCAATAAGACGGTTGACTCTTCTACAAAACTTTCTTATGTAGCCACCAATATTCCTGCTCTAAAACAAGAGGATTATAGTCCAGCTTATTCTGTTTTTCCAAAAGTTATGATGGGTTTAGAACTTTTTCATCTTGAAGGAGTTGACGGAAATGCAAAAACGTGGAAGGAATTTGGACAATGGTATTCTGATAAAATTTTAACAGGAACAACCGAATTGCCAGAAGAAACCAAAACAAAAATCAAAAGTCTTGTTGGTGACGAAAAAGATCCTATCAAAAAAGCAACAATTGTATATAAATATTTACAGGAAAAATCAAGATATGTGAGTATTCAAGTTGGAATTGGTGGATGGAAACCAATGCTTGCCAATGATGTAGATCGTTTGGGTTATGGCGACTGCAAAGCTTTGTCAAATTATACAAGAGCCCTTTTAAATGCTGTTGATGTTCCTTCTTATAATACGCTTTTATATGGCGATAGAAATAAACATGATATTCAATCTGACTTTGTCTCAATGCAAGGGAATCATATGATATTATCGATTCCAAACGGAGATAATTATGTGTTTTTAGAGTGTACGAGTCAAGACAATCCTTTTGGATACCAAGCAAATTTCACCGATGATAGAGATGTTTTAGTTATGAAACCTGATGGAGGAGAGATTGTAAGAACCAAAAATTATGAAAACAAAGACAATGCTCAAATCAGTAAAGGCAATTATGGCATAGATGAAAACGGTGATTTTTCAGGAAAAATTACGATTGTTTCAGAAGGGTCGCAATACGGTCAGAAATATCATTTAGAGACCGCACAGCCTACCGAGAAGGAAAAACGTTATAAAGAATATTGGGACAATATCAATAACTTGAAAATCAATAAAATTACTTTTTCAAACGATAAGGATAAAATAAGTTTTGCTGAGAACGCAGATATAAGCGCAGTAAATTATGGTGCAATTTCAAACAATAAAATGATTTTCGTGGTGAATGCTTTTAACCAAAATTCTGGAACAGTCAAAAGAATACGAAACCGTAAAAATCCGTTCGAAATCTCAAGAGGATATTATGACAATGATGAGATTTCGGTTGCATTACCATCAGGATTTACTATCGAATCAATGCCTGCTACTTTTGAATTGAACACCAAATTCGGTGAATACAAAACCGAAATCATAAAAAAAGACAACAACAATTTGATCTATAAACGTTCGATTTTTATTAAAAAAGGATTGTACAAAAACACCGAATATGATGAGTATCGCCTTTTTTTAGAGCAAATTTCTAGAAATGACAATGCCAAAATAATTTTAAACAAAAATCAATAAATCCCATGAAACCCAACTTACTGGCAATTATTTTATTTTTCAGCTTTGTTTATTCGAATAGTAATGCTCAAGAATTTAAACTAGGAAAAGTTTCTGTAGCCGAATTAGAAGAAAAACAACATCCAAAAGATCCCTCGGCAGCGGCAGCAATTTTATTCAAAACAGGAGAAGTGCGATTTGAATATTCACAAGACCAAGGTTTTGAAATGTTTATCGAAGTAAAAACCAGAATAAAAATTTACAAAAAAGAGGGTTATGATTGGGCAAATGTTTCGATTAATTACCAAGATCATAGCCAATTCAGAGAAAGTGTACTGATTGATGATGCAGCTACTTACAATCTTGTTAATGGAAAAACTGAAAAAATGAAGCTGAAAAGTGACGGAGAATTTACAGAAAAAATAAACAAATATTGGAGTCGTAAAAAAATCACTTTGCCGAATATAAAAGAAGGCTCCGTAATTGAATTTTCGTACATATTAAAGACACCAAGTATTAGCGAAATGAGAGATTGGGCATTTCAAACTTCTATTCCAGTCAACCATTCGGAATTTAAAACCTATATTCCTGAATATTTTGTTTACCGACCTAATCAAAAAGGGTATGTCTTTCCTAAAGCTACAATAGAAAAAAACAACCGAAAAGTAAGTTATACTTATACTGAAAAGCCCGCGCCAGGTTCTATCGTTTTAGAAAGACTAAAGACAACGAATGAAGAACTTAATTTTTTAGAAACCAAAACCACTTATTTAGCTGAAAATTTGCCAGCGATGAAGGACGAGGCTTTTGTAAACAATATCGATAATTATACTTCGAGTATTTCTCACGAATTATCAGTCGTAAATTACCCTAATTCTCCTGTAAAACACTATTCAACCGATTGGGAATCTGTAGTTAAAACAATAAATAATTATGATGATTTTGGGCCAGAACTCAATAAAACCGACTATTTTGAAGACGATATAAATAAATTATTGTCGGGAATAAGTGTTCAAAATGAACGAATTGCAGCTGTTTTTAATTATGTAAAATCGAATGTAAAATGGAATGATTTTAAAGGATATTCTTGTAATGATGGAGTAAAAAAAGCCTACAAAGACAAAGTAGGAAATACAGCCGAAATCAATTTGATGCTTACAGCAATGTTGCGTTTTGCTGGATTCAATGCAAATCCTGTTTTAGTAAGTACTCGCGATAATGGAATTGCTTTTTTTCCAAGTAGAACCGCATTTAATTGTGTTATTGCCGCAGTAGAAACACCAGAAGGATTGATTTTGTTAGATGCCACCGAAAAATTTTCAGTGCCCAATATTTTACCATTGCGTGATTTAAACTGGGTGGGACGATTAATTCGCAAAGACGGAACATCGAACGAAGTAGATTTGATGCCCAAGATACTTTCTAAAGAGTCAACAAATTTGAGTATTGTTTTAAAAACTGATGGATCTGTTGAAGGAAAAATTAGAAGACAGCTTACAGATTATGTGGCTTTAGGGTTCAGAAAAGAATATGGAAATACAAACAATGATAATTATTTAGAAAAACTGGAAAACAACAACAACAATATCGAAATTACTGATTATGTCAGAGAAAACGACTTGGATTTTTCGAAACCGATAGTTGAAAGTTATTCGTTTAAAGACACAAAAAGCATTGAAATTATAAACGACAAAATGTATATTTCTCCATTGTTATTTCTAACAGACAAAGAAAATCCATTCAAACAAGAAGTAAGAGAATATCCAGTAGATTTTGGTTATCCAATGGTAAGTAAATACACCATTAGCATTGAAATTCCCGAAGGATATGTTTTAGAGTCCATACCTGCATCTATAAATATTGGTACTGGAGAAAATATTGGAACCTTTAAATTTTTGATGGTCAGTACTGATAACAAAATTCAATCCACAATTCAATCCACTATTAACACAGCCATCGTTCCTTCTGATTTTTACCCAAATTTGAAAGGGTTCTACCAGCAAATGATCGATAAACAAAATGAAAAAATAGTTTTAAAGAGAATATAATTATATGAAAATCAGATTTTTTATAGCTCTATTAATTCTTAATTTTTTGAATACCAAAGCGCAATCATTAAAATTAGGAAAAGTTTCTATTGCTGAATTAGAGGAAAAGGTATTTGCGGCTGATACAACTGCCGCCGCCGTGATTTTGTACAATAAAGCTAGAACTTTTTTTAGTTATGATATTAAAAACGGATTTAGCATTAATACCGAAACTACATTCAGAATTAAAATATATAAAAAAGAAGGACTAGAGTGGGCAAATTATAAACTTCCTTACCGAATTGGGTATGAAAAATTAAACGATGATAGCGTAGAATTTTCAGATGGAGTAACCTATAATCTTGAAAACGGAAATGTGGTTGTGACAAAATTAAAAAACGAAGGGATTTTCAAAACATCGGTAAATAAATACTGGAAGGAAGCTGCTATAGCCATGCCCAACGTAAAAGTGGGTTCAATTATAGAGTTTAAATACATTGTAAAATCTGAGGATATTGTCGAATTTCCTGAATTTAATTTTCAATACGAAATACCAGTAAATTATTCTGAATGTGTTACTGAAATTCCAAGGTTTTTTGTTTATAAAGCAGTAACCAAAGGAAATGTAAAAACTGAAGCAGAATCTAAAATTGTTGACGGTTCGCTTACTTATGCTAGTAAATATGAGCAAACCAGAACAGAATCGGTTACTTTCTCTCAATTGAATAGCAGGTATATTGTCAAAAATATAAAAGCTTTAAAAGAAGAACCTTTTGTAGATAATATTCAAAATTATCGTTTTTCCATTCAGCACGAATTAGAAAAAACACAATTTTATCAAGAGCCAGTAGTAGATTATTCCAAGACTTGGGAAGGAGTCGCCAAAACTATTTATGGAGATAAATATTTTGGAGATGAACTCCGCGAAAGTGGCTATTTTGAACAAGATTTGCAAAAAATGATTAACAATGTAGGCTCACAAAATGAAAGAATGGAGGTCATTTTTAAATTTGTGCAAAACAAAATGAATTGGAATAATAAAAGAGGATATCTTACAGACAAAGGTGTCAAGAAAGCTTACCAAGAAGGAATTGGTAATATAGCCGAAATAAATTTTATTTTGATTTCTATGCTAAATGCTGCAGGTATAAAGGCGAATCCAGTCTTGATAAGTACGATTGATAATGGAATTCCTCAATTTCCTAGTAGAACCATTTTTAATTATGTAATTGCAGCTGCAGAACTTGATGGAAAACAGATAGTTCTCGATGCAACAAACAAAAACACCACACTAAATATTTTACCATTGTACACCTTGAATTGGATAGGAAGATTGATAAGGCAAGATGGTACATCACAAGAAATTAATTTATTGCCTAAATTTTTGTCGAAAAAAGGAATATTTTTGACTACTTCAATTGATGAAAAAGGAATTTTATCAGGTCAATTTAGGGAGCAAAAAACAGATTATGAAGCCTTGAAATTCAGAGAAAAATATACTGATGTAAATAAGGAAAACTATCTCGAAAAAGTAGAGAATGATTTGACAGGAATTCAAATTAGTGACTATAATATTGAAAATAGTAAAAATTTATCCAAGCCAATAATTGAGAATTTTACTTTCACAACTAATAATCAATGTGAAATTATTGGCGATAAAATGTACATTAATCCATTACTTTTTTTTACACAAGCCAAGAATCCTTTTGTTGAGGAGAAAAGAGAACTCCCAATTTATTTTGGTTATCCAAGACAAGAAAGATACAATATAACTATTCAAATACCCGAAGGTTATGTTGTTGAGTCTATACCAAGTCCCGTAAAATTAGTGACAGGACAGGATGTAGGAACTTTTGCTTTTAACATACAGCAAATGGAAAGTAACATACAAATAGTTGTCGAACAATCAATAAATGGAAATTTAATTTCGGCAGAATTTTATGATATTTTAAAAGAATTCTTCCAGAAAACAATAGACAAACAAAACGAAAAAATAGTTCTTAAAAAAATATAAGTATATGAAAATCAAATTATTTGCAATCTTTTTGTTTGTTGTTTTTTTTCTGAATGCTAACGCACAAGAATTCAAATTAGGAAAAGTTTCTATAAAAGAGTTAGAAGAAAAAGCGTGTCCAAAAGATACCACAGCATCGGCAGCAATCTTATTTAATAAAGCAAAAACCTTTTTCAAGTATGATAATAAATTTGGATTTAGTATCGTCACTGAAAATTCTTTTAGAATCAAAATTTATAAAAAAGACGGACTAAATTGGGCCAATTATAAACTTCCTTACCGAACTGGGTACGATAAATTAAACGATGATAGGGTAGAATTTTCGGATGGTGTAACCTATAATATTGAAAATGGCAAGATTGTTAAAACAAAATTAAGCCGTGAGGGTGTTTTTAAAACAGCAATAAATAAAAATTGGAAAGAAGCTACGATAACGATGCCCAATGTGAAAGTAGGTTCAATAATAGAATTCAAATATATTTTAATATCAGAGAACATTGTCGAATTTCCAGACTTTATTTTTCAATACAATATCCCCGTTAATTCATCTGAATATAATGTTGATATTCCTGGATTTTTTGTTTATAAAGCAGTCGCAAAAAGACCATCAGAAATAATATCAGAATCTAATGTCACTCGAGGTTCACTTCAATTTGCTAATGAACATTCTCCAACTACAACACAATCAGTTAGTTTCGAACAACAAAGTAATAGACATAGGGCTTATTATATTCCTGCTTTAAAAGAAGAGCCATTCGTAGACAACATAGAAAATTATCGTATATCCATTCAACATGAATTAGAAAAAACACAATTTTATCAAGAGCCTGTTAAAGATTATTCAACAACTTGGGAAGGAGTTGCAAAAACCATTTATTTAGATAAAGATTTTGGAAAAGAACTCAAGGAAAGAGATTACATTACCCAAGATTTGGCACGTATTTTAAAAAATGTAGATTCTCAAACGGAAAGATTAGATGTCATTTTTAAATTTGTCCAAAATAAAATGAATTGGGATCATAAAAAAGGATATTATACAGACAAAGGAGTAAAACAAGCCTATATTGATGGAACTGGGAATGATGCCGAAATCAATTTTATTCTTATTGCAATGCTCAATTATGCCGGAATTCCAACAAATCCAGTCTTATTAAGTACTTTGGATAATGGGGTACCAATATTTCCTAACAGAACTATTTTTAATTATGTAATTGCTGCTGCCGAAATTGATGGAAAACAAATTCTGCTCGATGCAACAAATAAATATACAACAAATAATATTTTGCCAACCTACACCTTGAACTGGACAGGAAGATTGTTACGAGAGGATGGAACTTCAGAAATTATTAAATTGGAACCAAAATTCTCATCAAAAAAAGCTATTAATATGATGGTTTCTATAGGTGAAAATGGTTTGTTATCTGGTAAATATAGAGTGTTTAGAACAGATTATGAAGCGTTCACATTCAGAGAGAAATATGCAGGTATAAATCAGCAAAATTATCTGGAAAAAGTAGAAAATGATTTCCCAGACATTCAAATTAGTGATTACAATATAGAAAACAGTAAAGAGGTATCCAAACCTGTAAATGAGAATTTTAATTTTACGATTGACAATCAATGTGAAATTATTGGAGATAGAATATACATCAACCCACAACTTTTTTTGGCCGAAACTAAGAATCCATTTGTTCAGGAAAAAAGAGATTATCCTATTTATTTTGGCTATCCAACTCAGGAAAAATTCAATATAAATATTGAAATTCCAAAAGGGTATGCAGTAGAATCCATTCCAAAAGCTATAAAATTACAAACCAGAGAAAATATTGTTTCATTTACATTTAATGCAGAAATTTCTAATAATACCATTCAAATTGCAATTGTAGAAGATAGTAATAAGCAACTTGTTTCTTCTGCGGTTTATCCCGTTCTAAAAGATTTTTACAAGCAAATGATTGATAAATTGAACGAGAAAATAGTTTTAAAGAAAATATAATTATGAAATTCAGCAAGTTAATAATTGCATTGTTCCTAATGGCATTCTTTCCAAAAGCAACGGCCCAAAAGTTCGAACTTGGAAAAGTATCAATAAAAGAACTTCAAGAAAAAACGCATCCCATAGATACATCGGCAGTGGCGACAATATTATATAATAAAGCTAAAACTGTTTTCGAATACAATCTTAAAGACGGTTTTTCAATAAATACAGAATACGAATTTAGAATTAAAATATATAAAAAGGAAGGTTTAAAATGGGCTAACAAACAAGTTTCATACTATGTGGGTTATCAAAAATATAATGATGACGTTGTTGAATTTTCTAATGCTGTAACCTACAATTTAGAAAATGAAAAGATTGTTAAAACAAAATTAAACAATGAGGGAATTTTCAAAAAAAATGTAAATAAAAATTGGAGTGAGGCATCCATTACAATGCCAAATGTGAAAGTTGGGTCGATTATAGAATACAAGTATATTTTAAAAACTGAAAACATAGTTGAATTTCCTGTGTTTAATTTTCAATACGAAATTCCAGTAAATTATTCAGAATATAATACTGAGATTCCAGGGTTTTTTGTTTACAAATCCAAACTTCTTGGATTTATTCAATTAGATAGAGAGCAAAAAATAACGAATGGATCTTTGAATTATGCCAAGGAAAATGAACCTACAAAATCTAATATTGTAACATTCCAACAAGTAATCAGTAAGTATAAAACCTATAATATTCCAGCTTTAAAGGAAGAAGCTTTTGTAGATAATATTCAAAATTACCGAACATCTATGGAGCTTGAATTAGAAAAAACTCAATTTTATGGAGAGCCAGTAAAAGATTATGCACAAACTTGGGAAGGAGTGGCCAAGTCAATATACAATGATAAAGATTTTGGAGATGAACTCCTTGAAAGTGGCTATTTTGAGCAAGATTATCAAAAAATCATTAACAATGTAGGCTCACAAAATGAAAGAATGGAGGCCATTTTTAAATTTGTGCAAAACAAAATGAATTGGGATAATAAAAGAGGATGTTTTACAGATAAAGGTGTCAAGAAAGCTTACCAAGAAGGAACTGGCAATATAGCCGAAATTAATTTTATTTTGATTACTATGCTAAAAGCTGCAGGAATCAATGCAAATCCAGTTTTAATAAGTACCATAGATAACGGAATCCTCCTTTTCCCAAGCAGAGCCGTTTTCAATTATGTCATTGTCGCTGCAGAAATTGACGGAAAACAAATTCTATTGGACGCAACAAATAAATACACCACTTTTAATATATTGCCTTTAAATGTTTTGAATAGAACAGGAAGGTTAATTAGGCAAGACGGAACTTCGGATGAGATTAGTTTGGATCCCAAAACCCAATCTAAAGAATCAACAAATATGGAGGTTAGCCTTAATGGTAAAGCCGAAATTGTTGGGAAAATTAGAATTCAAAAAACAGATTATGAAGCATTTATCTTTAGAGAGAATAACTCAGGAATCAACAAAGAAAATTACCTTGAAAAAATAGAGAATGATCTAAATGGAATTCAAATTAGTGACTATTCGATTGAAAATGTTACTGATTTGTCAAAGCCAATAGCAGAAAATATTACTTTTACCTCGGATAAGGGCTGTGAAATTATTAATGGCAAAATGTATATTAATCCATTGTTGTTTTTCACTCAAACCAAGAACCCTTTTGTGCAAGAGAGAAGAGAATTCCCCATTTATTTTGGTTATCCAACACAAGAAAAATTCAGTATTAATATTGAAATACCACAAGGATATGTTGTTGAATCTTATCCGAAAACAATCAAAATTGCAACGATCGAAAATACTGGATTGTTCGCATTTGATATTTCCGTTTCTGGCACAAAAATTCAAATTCAAGCTACAACAGATATTATCTCGGCAAGGCTTTCTGCTAATTATTACCGTATTCTAAAAGAATTCTTCCAAAAAGTAATCGACAAACAAAACGAGAAAATAGTTTTAAAGAAAATATAAAGAATCAAAATTTAGAATAAATATCTTTGGGTTTTCAAAAACTAAACTGATGAACCTAAAAAACTCCCAACTCGAAGTTGACAATTGGATCAAAGAACACGGCGTTCGCTACTTCAACGAACTCACCAATATGGCACAACTTACTGAGGAAGTAGGCGAAGTAGCCCGGATTATTGCCCGTCGATACGGCGAACAATCCGAAAAAGAAAGCGATAAAAATAAAGACCTTGGCGAAGAACTCGCCGATGTAGTTTTTGTGGTTTTATGCCTGGCAAACCAAACCGGAATCGATTTACAAGCCGCTTTCGATAAGAAAATGGACTTGAAATCAGTTCGCGATAAAGACCGTCACAAAAACAACGAGAAGCTAAAATGATTTAGCTTAATGAAACTTAATTTCTTAATGGTTTAATTTTTTGTTTTTCTCTACCTATATTTGCGCTTCTTTGTCAAAAAAATAAATATGAATTTACTGCTTCAATCTTCAATCTTCAATCTTCAATCTTCAATTTCAATTACTGGTTCAAAATCCGAAACCAATAGACTGTTATTATTACAGGCTTTGTTTCCGAATATTACTTTGGCCAACACTTCCAATTCTGATGATAGTGAAGTAATGCAAAAAGCTTTGAAAGGGAATGACGAAATAGTGGATATTCATCACGCAGGAACGGCAATGCGTTTTCTTACCGCTTATTTTGCAGTTAATGAAGGTCGCGAAGTGGTTTTGACAGGTTCGACAAGAATGAAGGAACGACCAATAAAAGTTTTGGTTGAAGCCTTGCAACAATTAGGAGCGAAAATCTCCTATGAAAATGAAGAAGGCTATCCGCCGATTAGAATCAAAGGACATAAAATCACAGAAAATAAAGTTAGTATTCCTGCTAATGTAAGCAGTCAGTACATTTCAGCATTATTATTAGTGGCCCCAAAATTAGAAAACGGAATCGAAATTACTTTAGTGGGTGAAATTACATCCATTCCATATATCAAAATGACATTGGCATTACTCAACGATTTGAATATTCAAACCAGTTTTGAAAGCAATGTAATTAAAGTATATCCAAAACAAGAAGTAGAATCAAAAGTGATGACCGTGGAATCCGATTGGAGTTCAGCTTCTTACTTTTTTAGTTTAGCGGCTTTGTCCAATGAGGCTACTATTTCATTGAGCAGTTACAAAAAAACGAGTCTGCAAGGCGATTCGGCTTTGGTCGAAATTTACTCAAAAATGGGAGTGGAGACTCATTTTGAAGAAAACAAAATTACATTGGTTAAGCAGCCTAACTTTAAACTTGAAACTTTAAACTTGGATTTAAATAACACTCCTGACATTGCACAAACCATTGTGGTAACTTGTCTTGGGTTGGGAATTGGTTGCCATTTGACAGGACTTCATACTTTAAAAATTAAAGAAACCGACAGATTGGAAGCACTTCGAATTGAATTGACAAAATTAGGAGCCAATATTTCGGTAACGAACGATAGTTTGACACTCGTTGCAACAGAAGAAATCAATTCGAATGTGAAAATTGCTACTTATAACGATCATAGAATGGCAATGGCATTTGCACCTTTAGCTTTAAAAGTGCCCATAATTATCGAAAATGCCGAAGTGGTTTCAAAATCCTATCCTGATTTTTGGGAAGATTTAAAAAAACTTGGTTTCCAAATTGCCGAATTATAAAACTTCGTGACTTGGCGTCTTTGCGGTGAAAAGAAAAATAAACAGCAAAACACTTGACAACGCCTATCTCACAATCGTATATTTGCAGCCTGAATTTTAAATGTCTTAGGAAAACAATCTTAAACTTTTAATTTTTTAAACTTTTAAACCTTTTCAAATGAAATTATCCCATTTTCAATTCAATTTACCAAAAGAACTTCTTGCAGAATATCCAGCCGAAAACAGAGACGAGTCACGTCTTATGGTTATTGATAGAAAAAAGCAAACCATAGAACACAAAACGTTCAAAGATGTTATCAATTATTTCGATGAAGGTGATGTCCTTATTTTGAATAATACCAAAGTTTTTCCGGCACGTTTGTACGGAAACAAAGAAAAAACGGGAGCTAGAATCGAAGTTTTTTTGCTTAGAGAATTAAATGCAGAACAACGCCTTTGGGATGTATTGGTTGACCCGGCACGTAAAATTCGTATTGGAAACAAATTGTATTTTGGTGATGACGACTCATTAGTAGCCGAAGTTATCGACAATACAACCTCTCGTGGTAGAACTTTGCGTTTTCTTTATGACGGTTCTTATGAAGAATTTAGAAATAAATTGACAGAATTAGGAGAAACACCAATCCCAAAATACATCAGTAGAGACGTAACTCCAGAAGATGCAGATCGTTATCAAACGATTTATGCCAAAGAAGAAGGAGCTGTTGCGGCACCAACTGCTGGTTTGCATTTCTCAAAACATTTATTGAAAAAACTAGAAATTAAAGGAGTAAAATTTGCCGAAGTTACGCTTCACGTAGGTTTAGGAACTTTCAATCCTGTTGAGGTGGAAGATTTATCAAAACACAAAATGGATTCCGAAGAGTTAAAAATCACGCAAGAAGCCTGCGATATTGTCAATGATGCAAAAGTAAAAAGGAAACGTGTTTGTGCCGTTGGAACAACTTCAATGCGAGCCATAGAAAGTTCGGTTTCATCACAAAGAACCTTAAACCCTTTTGACGGTTGGACCAATAAATTCATTTTTCCTCCACACGATTTCAGCGTGGCAACCTGTATGATTACCAATTTTCATACGCCAAAATCAACTTTATTGATGATGATTTCTGCTTTTTGTGGACACGATTTAATGAAAAGAGCTTACGATGAAGCCATCAAAGAAGGATATAAATTCTATTCTTACGGTGATGCAATGTTAATCATCTAATTAGTACCTAAAATATAATATTTGAAAAATCTCGTCAGCAATGGCGAGATTTTTTATTTAAAAAAAGATTTGGAAGGGGTATCTTTTCTGGCATATTGAAAACGATCCACCAACTTTGGCAAACAATACCCATCGAGTCCATTTAAGGCTATAACATTTCCTTTGTCTATTTGCAACCAACCATCTTCGTGTTGTAGATTTTCATCAAAAAACAAATTTTCAATTGACGCTATTATATGAATGGTGTCATTTTCCTTAATGTAATACTCATTCACATATTTGCAATACAACTGAACAGGACTTCCTTTTACAAAAGGAATTTCAATGTCATTCTTGAATTCTTCTTCCAAATTAGTTTTGTCAAACTCTGAAATCCCCAATTCGTAATTTGCCGAGGTATGATGTGCATCAGCAATCATATCGACCGTAATGTGATTCACCGTGAAAAAACCAGTTTCTCGGATGTTCTTATAAGTATCTCTGGGAACTGTAGTTGGTCGCATAATAAATCCAATTAATGCTGGAAAACTTCCCAAATGGGTTATACTACTAAATATAGCTACGTTCGGTTTTCCATCTGCAGATTTTGTAGCAATCAGATTCGCCGATTTATATCCAGTGCAGGAGTTGATTAAATTCAGTCTTTCTACTTTTTCCATTTTGGAAATCTCTTCTTTAGAAATTATTTTCATAGTTCATTTTTTTTGGGCAAAGATACTTTTTGTTTAATAAAATAAAATATAAATTAAACAAAATAATATTTATTCCAATTATTATTTTCAAGCCAGCACCAAATAAATAGTTTAATATCACTTTAAAATCCTATATATTTGTTTTCCTAACGAATTAAAAATGAAAATACTTAAAAAGATTCTCCTTGTTATTCTAACCTTGATTTTAATTTTGGTTCTTGCATTAGTTGTGTATTATTTTTACTCAAAACCAACGTATGAAGGAGAAGAAAAACTCAAAAACATTCAAAAAGAAACTACGGTTTATTTTGATGATTTTGGCGTTCCACACATTTATGCCAGTTCGCAGAAAGATGCAATGGCAGCTTTGGGTTATGTACACGCGCAAGATCGTTTGTGGCAAATGGAATTATTGCGACGCATTGCTCCCGGAAGATTATCGGAAATGTTTGGTTCTAAATTATTAAAAACAGATCAATTTTTTGCAGGCTTGGGTATCGATGAAAATTCCGAAAAAGCAATCGCCCAATTAGACAAAAACTCCGAAGCATATCAACTGGCAATGGCTTATATTGATGGAATAAATCAATATATGGAAGAAGGAAAAACGCCTATCGAATTTCAAATATTGGGATTGAAGAAAGATAAATTTACATTGAAAGACGTTTACAACATTTTCGGTTATATGTCTTTTAGTTTTGCAATGGCTCAAAAAACGGATCCATTATTGACTGATATTCAAAATAAATTAGGTTCGGAATATTTAAAAGATTTTGGTTTAGACGGTTCATTAGGAACAACTCAAATCAAAAACTTCGATGGAAAAACCATTGAATATGCCGAAATTTCGAAATCGGTAGCCAGTTTGCTCGACAATTCTCCAGTTCCTGCTTTCATCGGCAGCAACAGTTGGGTTATTGCCCCACAGAAAACTAAAAATGGTAAAGTTCTTTTTGCCAATGATCCTCATATTGCTTTTTCACAGCCTTGTACTTGGTACGAAGCTCATATTATTGTCCCTGATTATGAAATTTATGGTTATTATTTAGCAGGAACGCCTTTTCCGCTTTTGGCACACAATCGAAATTACGCTTTTGGACTGACAATGTTCGAAAATGACGATCTCGATATGTTTCAGGAAGAGGATAATCCTAACGACAAAAATCAATACAAAACCGCCAACGGATTCCAAAATTATACAATCCGAAAAGAAATCATCAAAATAAAAGACAGTTCGGATGTGGCTTTTGAAGTTCGAGAAACCCAACACGGCCCGATAATGAATGATTTGTTGGATGGAATTAAAGGTGTAAAACCCGTGGCGATGTCGTGGATTTACACTCAGCAAAAAAACCAAATATTAGAGTCTGTATATTCGCTTTCCCATTCCATAAAATTGGAGAATTTTAGAAAAGGAGTTTCTCTAATTGCAGCACCAGGTTTGAATATTATGTATGGCGATGCCAAAGGAAATATTGCTTGGAACACTTCGGGAAAACTCTATAAATTGGACAAATCTGTCAATTCTAATTTTATTTTGAATGGGACAAATGGTATCGATGATAAAAAGGAATTTCAAGATTTTTCCAAAAATCCACATGCCATAAATCCAAGTTGGAATTATATCTATTCTGCAAATAATCAACCCGAAGCAGTTGATGACTATTTGTATCCAGGATACTATTTGCCACAAGACCGAGCCAAAAGAATTTCGAGTTTATTGCAACCCGAAAACAATTGGACAAAAGAAGATGTTGCAAAAATGTTGAATGACAATACATCTGCAATAACGCCAAGTATTACTGCAAATTTAATTGCTGCATTAGATTCAAAAGCTTTTTCAGGCAATGAAAAACAAGTCATTTCGATTTTGAAAAAATGGAATGGGTCCAATAATTTGAAGGATATTGCGCCAACTATTTACCAAAAATGGATTTATCAGTATTTGAAAAATACTTTTCAAGACGAGTTGGGCGAAACGGATTTTAATATGCTTTTGAGTACACATATTGTCAAACAAATTATTGAACCGCAAAGCAGAAACGAAAACTCCGTTTGGTGGGATGATGTTGCTACAAACAATAAAAAAGAAACCAGAGCAGAAATTCTAAATAAATCCTTTCACGAAGCGATTGTAGCGCTCGAAAATCAATTGGGGAAAGATGTCAATTCTTGGACTTGGAACAGAGTTCACACCTTGGAACATCAGCATCCTTTGGGTCAAGTGGCTGCTTTGAGAGGTGTTTTTAATGTGGGTTCTTTTGAAGTTCCAGGTGCAACCGAAGTGATCAATAACCTGTTTTTTAATTTCACAAATACGGGTGAATATCAAGTAAAAGGAGGTCCATCCACCCGAAGAGTTATTGATTTTTCTGATATTGAAAACAGTATGAGTATTTTGCCAACAGGACAATCTGGAAATCCATTCAGCAAACATTACAACGATCAGGCTGAAATGTACAACACTGGCAAGTTCAGAAAAATGAAATTGAATAAGGAAGAAATTATCAAGACTTCGACAAAATTGATTTTCCTTCCGAAATAATCTAATCCTGTCAGGGTTCAAAACCCTGACAGGGTTTAAATTTATTCTTCCTCCCGATGCACTTTCATAAAATCGAAAGCGGGAGTGCAAATGGCGATATATTCGCAAGGTTCTTCAAACGGGTTCGAGTATTGAACTCTTGTATTTTTCTCAATTTTTATAGATTGACCTGCTTCAAGTATCACGGCTTCTCCTTCGATGATAAATTGTTTTTTACCAGAAATAATATACGTGTATTCTTCAAATTCTGGTGTTTGAAAAGGTTCTTTCCAATGCGGCGGTGCAATCATATGCGCAATAGAAATTGCCGGATTGTTTGTGGTTGGAATCCCGTGATGTTCCTCGATGAGTTTTCCATCGGTTGTTGGAACTACGAAAGGTGTTTTTTGAATAAAATATTTTTTCATTTTCATTTTTTAAATATAAAGTAAACAGCCAAAACCAAAAATAAGAATCCTACGAAATGATTCCATCTGAAAGTTTCGTTTTTGAAAAACAGTAACGAGAAACCCACAAAAATAACCAAGGTAATTACTTCCTGAATTACTTTTAGTTGTACCAATGAAAAGGGGCCACCATTGCCTTCATACCCTATTCGGTTTGCCGGAACTTGGAAGAAATATTCGAATAAGGCCAATCCCCAACTAATTAAAACAATAGTTATAAGTCCCGCATTTTCAAACCATTTGAGTTCCTTGAATTTTAAATGCCCGTACCAAGCCAAAGTCATAAAAACATTCGATAATATGAGTAATCCAATTGTAGCGTATCCTTTCATTTTATTTTCTCAGCAGTTTGCTCAAAACTCCAAAAGCTCCTCGTATAAAAGTTGCACTTGTGAGTACTTTTAAAACGGATTTTCCAACTACGGTAGCAGTGCTAGGCTCACTATTTTCCTTTTTTTCAACAGCTTTTTCTTCTTCTTGTTTAGCAACTTCTTCTTCTACAACTGCAATCTTTTTATTTAGCATTTCATAAGCACTTTCTCTGTCTATGATTTCAGAATATTTCCTTACCAATTTTGATTTGGCATTGATATCGTGAATTTCGCTTTCTGTCAAAACATCCATTCTGCTCGTTGGCGCACGCATCATTGTTGCGGCAAGCGGTGTTGGAATTCCTTTTTCGTTCAAAGCAGTTACCAGTGCTTCTCCAATTCCCAAGCTGGTCAATACTTCATCCGTTTTGTAATAATCGGATGTTGGATAATTGTCTGCGGTTTGCTTGATGGCTTGTCGATCATTTGCCGTAAAGGCTCTCAAAGCGTGTTGAATTTTTAAACCTAATTGTGCCAAAACACCACTTGGAACATCCATTGGATTTTGAGTTATAAAATAAACGCCAACACCTTTGGAACGAATTAGTTTTACGATAGTTTCTATTTGTTCCAATAATGTTTTGCTGGCTTCCTTGAAAATTAAATGTGCCTCGTCAATAAAAATAACTAATTCCGGTTGGTCAGCATCTCCTTTTTCGGGCATTTGATTGTATATTTCTGCCAATAAACTAAGCATAAAAGTAGAAAATAGTTTTGGTTTGTCTTGAATATCCGTCAAGCGAATGATATTGACATACCCTCTTCCGTTTTCGTCAATGCGCATTAAATCATTGATGTCAAAAGACATTTCACCAAAAAACAAATCGGCTCCTTGTTGTTCGAGTTCAATTATCTTGCGTAAAATTGTTCCTGTTGTCGAGGTTGAAATCTTGCCATAACTTTCTTCAATCTCGGCTTTTCCCTCTTCAGTTATGTAATTAATTACTTTTTTGATGTCTTTTAAATCCAAAAGAGGCATTTTGTTGTCGTCACAATATTTGAATATTACCGAAATTACACCAGCTTGCGTATCATTCAAGTCTAAAATTCTTGAAAATAAGACTGGGCCAAATTCAGAGACCGTCGAACGAAGCCGAACGCCGTTTTGTTCAGACAAAGACATTAATTCTACAGGAAAACTCGATACTTTATAAGGTATATTAATTTTGGCGTGGCGCTCGGTAATAAATGACTTTTCTTCTCCTTCTTTGGCAATTCCGCTAAAATCCCCTTTAATGTCCATCATTAGCACAGGAATTCCAAAGGATGATAATTGTTCGGACAGGACTTGAATAGTTTTTGTTTTTCCAGTTCCGGTTGCACCTGCAATCAATCCGTGACGATTTAGTGTTTTTAAAGGAATTTTGATGTGAGCATCGGCCAAAGCTTCTCCATCAAGTATGGCTCCGCCAAGAATTATACTTTCGCCTTTAGAAAGATAACCGTCATTAATTTGCTTTAAAAAACCTTCTTTTCTGCTCATATTTGTTTTTGGATTTAATTTATTAGCAAGATATTATTTTTTTGTACGTGTGATTTTAACATTTATGACAATATTTCTTTTGAAATATACCTTTTTTTACAGTGTTTTATCAAAATATTTTATTGTAATTATTTTTTGAAAAGTGTTAAAACATTATCTTAATAAGTCATAAAACGATGTGTTTTTTTTCTAAAAAGCCTGATTTATGGGAAGTTTTTAGTTTTAATGCAAAACAAAAAAAGCCACTTTTTTTGGGTAAAGTTAAAATAATTAGAATAAAAGTAAAAAAAGTTTTTTTATTTAAAAAAAAAATATAAATTTGCTACTCAACAATGTTTATTATAACAAAAAAATAAATTATTAAAACTATTAAAATTAAAAGAAAATGGCAAACGTTAAAAAAGAAAAAGGTTCAGGTTTAGGTGGTATGATTTCAGCAATCATTATTGCATTATGTATTTTTGCAGGATGGTTAATCTGGACTTTTATTATGGGTGATGGTGCAAATTTTGAAGGAGGAGTAAACACAGGACATCCACTTCCAGGAAATTATTTGGCAATGGTTTACAAAGGAGGTCCTATTGTACCAGTTTTGATGGGATTGCTTTTGATGGTAATCGTTTTCTCATTTGAGCGTTTTGCTGTAATTTCTAAAGCTGCCGGAAAAGCAAATCTTGATAAATTTATGTCTGATGTTCAAAAAAGCATCAAAACAGGAGATATCGAAGGAGCAATTGTAGCTTGTGACAAACAACAAGGTTCTGTTGCAAATGCAATTAGATCAGCATTAGTGAAATATCAAGACGTTAAAAAAGAAGGTTTAGATAGCGAAGCTGCTGCAGAAACTATTCATAAAGAAATTGAAGAAGCTACTTCACTTGAAATGCCAATGTTAGAAAAACACATGACTATCCTTTCTACATTAGTTTCATTAGGAACTCTTGCAGGATTGTTAGGAACAGTAACAGGTATGATTAAAGCGTTTGGTGCGTTAGCAAGTTCAGGAACTCCTGACCAAGCGATGTTGGCAAATGGTATTTCTGAAGCACTTATCAATACTGCAACTGGAATTTCTACTTCTGCTCTTGCAATTGTTGTTTATAACTTATTTACTTCAAAAATTGATACCTTAACTTATTCTATCGATGAGGCAGGTAACACAATCGTGAATACTTACAGACATTTCAGAGGTACACAAAAATAATTAATAATAATTCTTAAGGATTTAGCGTTGTATTGAATACTCCGCTAACTCCTTACTAATTTAAATATAAAAATTAATGGCTGGTAAATCGTCCAAAAAAGCAGCGTCTATTGATATGACGGCTATGTGTGATGTGGCTTTTCTTTTGCTTACTTTTTTTATTTTGACCGCCACGGCCAAAATACCAGAAGCTTTGCCTGTTGATACGCCGCAATCTACTGTACAAACCAAATTGCCCGAAACGGATTTGGCTACCTTGACCATTGGTAAAGGAAAAGTGTTTTTTGATTTGAAAGGAAGAGAAGTTCGTGTAAAAACGCTCGAATTAATGGGTCAAAAATACGGTGTTGAGTTTACTGATGACGAAAAATCAAAATTCGCATTGATGGAAGGAATTGGAGTGCCAATTCTGAATTTGAAACAACTTATTGGAATGAAAACTGCTGAACGTAGTAAAGCAGGTCAACCAGGAGTACCTACAGATTCGCTTGATAATCAATTGAAAGAATGGGTTTATAATGCTCGTATAGCAAATATCGAATTGAATGATAAAGAATTGCAAATTGCAATTAAGGGAGATGCTAAAGAAGAATATCCATCAATACGTAAAGTAATGGATATTTTACAAGACCAAAAAATCAATAGCTTTAGTTTAGTTACTGGTTTAAGAGGAAAGAATTTTTAATTAAAAAAAATACACTAAAATGGCTGAATTAAATACAGGCGACAGTGGAGGCGGTAAAGACAAGAAAGTTAGAAGTAAAAAACAAAATTCAAAAGTAGATTTAACTGCTATGGTGGATTTGGCCTTCTTATTGATCACGTTCTTTATGCTTACTACTACCTTGTCTAAACCACAATCTATGAATTTGGGGTTGCCAGATAAACAAGATGATCCATCTGAAAAGCCGATAAAAGTAGATGAACATCGTACAATGACAATACTTTTGGGAGATAATGATAAGTTAGTACGTTTTGTGGGTTTACTCGCAACTCCTGAAGCAGCTCCTAAGGATTTTACTTATGGTAAAGAAGGAATTCGTGCTGAACTTATCGATAGAAAAGCTAAAGTTTTGGCTTATTCTACAGCAAAAGGGAAACCTAAAAATGGTATGATTGTAATTATTAAACCAAGCAAGAAATCAAACTATCGTAATTTAGTTGACATTCTTGACGAAATGGCGATCGTTGACGTACCCACTTATGCAATTGTAAATGAATTTACACCAGAAGAAGCAAAATTGTTAGAAGGAAATTAAGATTTGATCTTAAAAACCCAATAACCTAATAATTAAGAAAATATGAAATTAGATTTATTAAATAATCACTGGCTTGAAATTGTTTTCGAAGGACGTAATAAACGTTATGGTGCTTACGATTTGAGAAAATCAATTACCAAGAGTACAATAAGAGCCTTTATCATTGGAACCATTGTTTTTGCCATTCTTGTGAGCATACCAACTATTATGCGTATGATCCCAGACAGACAAGAAGAAACAACTTTGGATCAAAAAATAACAGCCGTAAAGATGCCTCCAAAAAAGGAGAAACCAAAAGAAAATCTTCCACCACCACCTCCACCACCACCAAAAGTGGATCAAGTGAAATTTGTGAAACCTGTGGTTGCAAAGGCGGAAGAAGTTGTAGAGGAAATAGCTGTTGTTAAAGATCTTAAAGATAAAAACATCGGTAAAGAAACCATCAAAGGAGATCCAGATGCTGAATTAACAGTTGAGCCTGTTGGAACTGGTGTTGCTGCAGTCGTTGAAGAAGATAATACGGTATACAACACTGCTGGAATCGAAGTAAAACCTGACTTTCCTGGTGGAATGGATAAATTCAACCAATTCGTAGCTAAGAATTATCAAACTCCCGAAGAAGAAGGTCTGAAAGGTAAAGTATATGTAACATTTGTAGTAGAAAAAGATGGTTCATTAACAGATATCAAAGTTCTTAGAGATATTGGTTACGGTACAGGAAAAGAAGCTATTCGTGTATTAAACAAATGCCCAAAATGGACTCCTGGTGAGCAAAACGGTAAAAAAGTAAGATGTACTTTCAGTTTGCCAATCAGCATTCAATCAGCTGAATAATGTTAAACAAAAGCATTCAAAACTTCAAAAAGAAATCGCTCAAAGAGCGGTTTCTTTTCGTTATGGGTATGTTGGTCTTTCTTGCCTATTTCATTTTAGGACTAATTTTTATATTTTGGAAATCTATGCCTATTGCAATGGAACACATTTATAGAATATCGTTTGGTGTACTTTTAATAGTATATTCGTTTGTACGCTTTTTTAGGATTTTTAACTTAAATAATGAATAGATATGTTTAAAAAGAGCAGGCTTTTTTTATTAGGATTTGTATGTGTTTGTTTAGTTATGTGTAACAAATCAGATCAATCTAAAAACAGCAAGGAATCAATATTAAAAGGTTCTGCAACTATTCTTGTTGACGAAACTTTGACTCCTATAATTGAAGATCAGGTGGCTATTTTTGAAAGTAAATATAAGGCTAAAATCAAAATTGTTTCTCAATCGGAAGCTGAATTAGTCGTTTCATTATTCAAAGAGAAGTCAGGTATTGCAATTTTGACTAGAAATTTAACAATAAATGAAAATAAAATCTTTGAGCAAAAAAAAATTACACCAAAAATAACTAAATTTGCAACTGATGCAATTGCTTTTATTTCAAACAAAAGCAATAAAGATACTTTGATTGAGTTAAAGAGTGTAATAGATTACATGCAAGGAAAGCAAAATGCGAGAATTAAAGGATTGGTTTTTGATAATCCCAATTCGAGTACTGTTCGTTATATGAATGAATTGGCAGGAATAAAAGCTTTTCCAAAAGAGGGCGTTTACTCGTTCAAGACGAATCAAGAGGTTATTAAGTTTGTTGCCGAAAATGATGGAATGATAGGTGTTGTAGGAGTAAATTGGTTGACACAACCAATGCCAATTATGGAAAAATATGTTGATAAAATCAACGTATTGAGTGTGAAAAGCACCACTAATAGCAAATATTATTCACCAAGTCAAAACAATATTGCAGAAGGTAAATATCCTTTGGCACGCGATTTGTATATAATAAATGCACAAGGATATTCAGGATTAGGAATGGGTTTTGCCTCATTTGTTGCTGGAGATATTGGACAAAGAATAATTTTGAAGTCTGGTTTATTACCCGTAAGAGTGCCAGGCAGAAGGATAAACATAAGGAATGAAATTAGTAATGAGAAGAAATAAATAAATTAATACGAGATGAACACACTTAAAATTTTTAGTATAGCTTTTTTATCATCAGTTACTCTTGGGTTTGCCCAAGATGTTAACCAAGCAAGAAAAGCAGTAGATGCAGAACAGTATGAAAAAGCAAAATCGATTTTAAAGTCGATTATTAAAGTTAATCCTATCGATGGAAGAGCTAATTTTATACTTGGAAATGTTTATTTAATCCAGACAGTAACGGATTCTGCTAAAATTTCTTTTCAAAGAGGATTAGCAGGGACTGAAGGTTCTAGATTGAATTACATTGGTTTGGGTACAATAGATTTGGACAATGGTAATACAACAGCTGCCGAAGCAAATTTTGCCTTAGCTTTGAAGGATACCAAAAAGAAAGATATTGAAGAATTAGTTGCTATTGGTAGAGCATATACCTATTCTAATAAGCCTAATTACAAAAAAGCAATTGAATATTTGAATAAAGCCAAGGCGATTAATCCAAATGACGCATTAGCTCAATTAGCCATTGGTGATGCTTATTATGGAGACAAAAACCAAAATGAGGCCTATGCTGCGTATAGAAACGCATTTCAATTTGATCCTACTTTATTGAGAGCAAAAATGCAGTTAGGGGTTTTATTAAAAGGAGCAAAATCCTATGATGAAGCCATAAAATCTTTCAACGAAGTTATTGCAATAAACCCAAGTTATGGCCCAGTCTATAGAGAGTTAGCCGAAACTTATTACAAATGGGGAAGAAATAAGCCTTCGAAGTCCACCGAATACATGCAAACGGCTATCACATATTATGAAAAATATCTTGGTTTAACTGATCATTCTTTGCACTCTAGAATGCGTCACGCTGATTTCTTAGTTTTGGTAAAAGATTACAAAGCATTAGAAGCGGAAGCCAATAAGATGATTGAAATGGATAAAGTGAATCCTAGAATCTTCCGTTACTTAGGATATTCTGCTTATGAAAATGGTAATGCTGATCTTGCGATAAAATCGTTAGAAAGTTTTATTGCTAATCCTGTAAATAAAGTAATCGCAAAAGATTATTTGTATTTAGGAACGGCTAAATTCAAAAAAGGTTTAGCTGCTGACGGATTAACTATTGACCCAGCTCTTTTTGATTCAGGTATGGCAGATATTAGAAAAGCAATAGAGATTGAGCCTTTGATTATAGAAGACTTGAATGAAGTAGGTAAAAAATTATTTGCTTTAAAATTGTACAAAGAGGCTACGTCAGTTTTCGAGTTTGGAACATCAAATACTGAATATAAAAATTATATAGAAGATAATATTTATTATGGTTTGTCTATTTATTATGCCAATAATAAAAAAGATTTGACGCCAAATCCTATTGATTTGCAAAAAGCCGATCTTGCTTTTGATAAAGTTATAGTAGCTTCTCCTTCTTATCAAGATGCTTATCTTTACAGAGCTAGAACGAATAGTTTGATAGGTAATGATGAAATGACAATAAAATATTATGAAACTTATATTGCTAAAATTACTGAAAAAGGTCCAGAAGAACTAGCAAAACCAACTACAACTAAAAAAGTTGTAGAGTCTTATAATAATATAGCTGCTAGTTATGCAAATACCGATAAAGGAAAAGCAATTGAATTTTTAACTAAAACACTTAGTATTGACCCAACAAATCCTTATGCTACAGAGTCATTAGCTAAATTGAAAAAATAATATTTTTAATATTTTTTTAAAACCGATAGTTTTTCAAAGCTATCGGTTTTTTTATGCAAATAAGTCAATGCTTTTTATTCACTATCTTTGCACTTTAAATCCAAAAAATGTTATCAAAAGAAATACAATTAGAAGTCAACAAAGGAGCAATGCTTCCCTTAATGGAAGAATTTTACACTATTCAAGGAGAAGGATTTCACACCGGAACTGCAGCTTATTTTATAAGAATTGGAGGTTGCGACGTAGGCTGTCACTGGTGTGATGTAAAAGAAAGTTGGAATGCTGAATTGCATCCGCCAACGAACATCGATTTGATTGTTGCCAATGCCAAGAAATATGCGGATACTGTTGTCGTTACCGGAGGCGAACCTTTAACTTGGGATATGTCCTTGCTAACCCAAAAGTTAAAAGACCAAAACCTAAAAGTACATATTGAAACTTCAGGAGCTTATAATCTTACAGGAAATTGGGATTGGATTTGTCTTTCGCCAAAGAAAAATAAATTGCCAACTCAAACAGTCTATGACAAAGCACATGAACTGAAAGTTATTATTTTCAATAAACACGATTTTATCTTTGCCGAAGAACAAGCCGAAAAAGTCAACAAAAATGCCATTTTATTCCTCCAACCCGAATGGAGCAAAAAAGAAGAGATGACTCCACTTATTGTAGATTATGTAATGAACAATCCAAAATGGCGCGTATCTTTACAAACACATAAATACCTGAATATTCCATAAAATGAAAAACTTATTGTTACTGGTAATTACTTTTTTTTCTTTCCAATTAATTAATGCCCAAGAACAAACTTCCCAACTACAGGATACAATTTATGATTTCAAAGAAGTTGACATTAAACCCGAATATCCGGGTGGAGTTGAGGCTTTTTATAAATTTATTGCAAAAAACTTTAAAGC
>Ga0138256_10001162_pt1 | contig 28318 bp, 21 predicted proteins | sample KNB2016incub_MG_FD_105486 | JGI IMG/M metagenome (GOLD analysis project Ga0138256, IMG submission 105486) | Active sludge microbial communities from wastewater in Klosterneuburg, Austria - KNB2014incub_MG | ecosystem: Engineered > WWTP > Activated sludge > Unclassified | place: Austria...
AAGCAAGAAGACATCCCGGAAGACATGAGCACCATGAGCCTGATCGGCGGGGGGCTCGTGGCCGGCGAGTCGATCTACGCACTGGCGATCGGCGTCTGGGGATTGCTGAAGTTGCTGCGCTAGCAGAGCGCTGCGAACAGCTCGGGCAGCTTGCGTGTCACCCGCGGCCCGTGCCCCGCGCAGAGCGTCTGGACCGGACGCTGCTCGCGCAAGAACGCGCGCGTCGCCCGGTGGCACGCCTCCACGTCCTCGCTGAAGCCGGGGATCGCCAGCGAAAGCCGGGCCAGAAGGCGCTGCACCGGCACGCCGCTGAGCAGCGCGTCGCCGGTGAACAGCGTCCCGCTGGGCTCGTGCAGCAAGAGCGTCGAGCCGCGGGTGTGCCCCGCCACCGGGATCACCTCGAACCCCCAGCGCCACGAGCCCGCGTCGTAGACCTCGTCCACCGGCGAGCGCGCGGGGAACCGGTCTTCGACCCGGCACAGGGCGTCGTACGCGGCATTGGCGCCGCGGCGGGCCAGGCGCGGCGCCGGCTCGCGGCCGCCCAGCGTCACCGCGTCGTCGGCGTGGCAGATCACCGGACAGCGGAGCTCGTCACGCAGCCAGGCGGCATTGCCCGCGTGGTCCGAGTGGCGATGGGTCAAGAGCACCGCGGTCAGGCCGCCGCGCCGGATCCCGGCGCGCCGCAGGCTGTAGGCCAGCGAGCGGCGCTCCACGCGGTGACCGGTGTCCACCAAGAAGGTGCGCCCTTGGCCGTCCGACAAGAGCCAGCTGTTGGCGATGCGCGGGCTCTGAAGGCTCACGCGGTGGGAGGCTCGGCCGCTCATCTTCAACGCAAGAGCTCGCCGGCCAGAGCACGCTTCACGAAGCGACCACCGCCTCGGGTGCGCTGCTTGCCCTTCTCGACGATCACGCGCCCGCGCGAGAGCACCGTCTCCGGGTAGCCCTGCACCTCGAAGCCCTCGTACGCGCTGTAGTCCACCTTCATGTGGTGCGTCGCGGGGTCGTTCACGCTGATGGTGACGCGCTTGCCTGGATCGAAGACCACGATGTCCGCGTCGCTTCCCACGGCCACGGTGCCCTTTTTCGGGAACATGCCGAAGGTGCGTGCCGCCGCCGTCGAGCTGATCTCGACGAAGCGGTTCAGGTCATAGTGGCCCTTCAGCACGCCCTGATAGAGCAGCGTGAGGCGGTTCTCGACGCCCGGGGCGCCGTTGGGGATCTTGGTGAAGCTCTCGCGCCCCAGCTCTTTCTGGCCCTTGAAGCAGAACGGGCAGTGGTCGGTTGCGACCAGCGACAGGTGCCCCATGCGCAGGCCCTGCCACAGCACGTCTTGGTTCCACTTCTCGCGCAAGGCCGGTGTCATCACCCACTTGGCCCCCTCGAAGTTCGGCTTCTCGTAGTAGCTGTAGTCGAGGAAGAGGTACTGCGGGCAGGTCTCGGCCTGGACGTCCACGCCGCGCATCCGGCCCAGCTTCACCTGCTCGAGCGCGTCGGCGCACGAAAGGTGAACGATGTGCAACGGCACGTCCGCCACCTCCGCGATGGCAATCGCGCGGTGCACGCCCTCGGCCTCCATCCGCGTGGGCCGGGTCAGGGAGTGATACTTCGGCTCGAGCTTGCCGTCTTTGACCGCGGCCTTGATGATCTCGTCGATCACGATGCCGTTCTCGGCGTGCATGCAGATGCGGGTCTTGTTCTCGCCCGCCTGGCGGAAGGTGCGATAGAGCGTGCCGTCGTCCACGTACAAGACGCCGGGATACGCCATGAACAGCTTGTACGAGGTGATGCCGGCGTCCGCGAGCTTCTGCATCTCGGGCAGGCGCTCGTCGGGCATGTCGGTGACGATCATGTGGAAGCCGTAGTCCACCGTCGCCTTGCCCTCGGCCTTGGCGTGCCAGGCGTCCAGGCCCTTCAGAGTGCTCTCACCCTTGCTCTGGATGGCGAAGTCCACCAGGCAGGTGGTGCCGCCGAAGGCCGCCGCGATCGTGCCGCTCTCGAAGTCGTCGGCGCTGGTGGTGCCGCCAAAGGGCATGTCCAGGTGGGTGTGGGGGTCGATGCCGCCCGGGATCACCAGCTTGCCGGTGGCGTCGATCACCTCGTCGGCCGGGACCTTCAGATCTTTCCCGATGGTGTGGACCTTCTCGCCTTCGATGTAGACGTCGGCGACGTAGTCGTCTGCCGCCGTGACCACGCGTCCGCCCTTGATCAGAATGCTCATGGCTCCTCCGTCTCTCGACCTTCTGCTCGCCCTGCGCTGAGGCTGGAAGCACTGCTGATTCCGGGCCGATACTGGCACGACAGCGCGGCCGCTGGCCAGCGCGGCACCGGCGCGAACCCCGGGAAGCCCGAGGCGGTGACCCGCGTATCAGGGGCGATGCGGTCAGCGGCCTGGATACTCGGTGCGATCGCGCTCGGATGCAGCGCTGCGCCCCCGCCGGCGCCGCGCCAGGAGCCGCACTCGGTCTCGGTCGCGCCGCCCGAGAAGACCCCCGACCCCGACCCGCCCCCGCCGACGGGACCGCTCTTGCTCGATGTCGGCGGCGAACGCGCGCGCTTCTTCGAACCGGGCCCGGCTGGGTCGAAGGGCTACGTCTACGACGCGCTGCTGGCATCGGGCGATCGCTCCGCCCTGACGCGCACATCCGCAGGGGAATACTTCGGGTACGACGAGAGCCTGGGAGTCGTCGGCCCGCTCGAGCTCCCAGCGGGCACCCAGAAGGTGTTGTTCGGACCGGCGGACAGCCTGCTGGTCGTGACCGGCGACGGGAAGCTGGTGGCTGCCCCGAGCCTTCTGGCCGCGAAGCGCGCGCAGGGGTTCGAGCCGCGGAGTGCGCCGCAGAAGGTCACGAGCTGGGACTCGGCGGGTGACTACCTGGTCGCTGCCGACGACAAGCAAGTGCATCTGTCGCGCGACGGCGGCAAGACCTGGACCGTGACCAAGCCCGCGGCTTGGGGAACGCCCCGCACGGTGGTGGTGCGGCCCGACGGCGTGATGGCCGTGCAGGGCGGCCCAGCGAAAGCGCCGCTCACGTTCTTGTCGCGCGACGACGGCAAGACCTGGCAGCGGTCGTCCTTCCAGCCCGACCGCATTCGCCGCAGCGGAAGCTTCATCTGGTCGGATGTCTGGAACTGCCAGGCGGTGTTGACCGAGAACGGCAGCACCTGGAGCAAAGCGGGCGACGAGCTCTCACGCTTTCGCGCCGCGCGCTCGTGGACCGCGAGCTTCGGCGCGAGCACCGGCCCCGAGGGCGTCCCCGGCGGCGTGCACCCCTCGCTGACGGACCCGCCCATGCCCAAGGTGCCGCCGGCGAAGGAGCGTCGCACCGGCCGGGGCTGCCCGGCGCCGCCGAAGCCCAAGGGGCGCCAGTACGGCATTCTGGGGCTCTTGGGCACCAGCGACGTGAGCGGCATCTTCTCCACCGACGGCGAGGGGATCGGCAGTCTCGGCACGCTCGGCAGCGGCAGCGGCATCGTTGGGGGTATCGGTGTCGGTGGCCTGGGACATCGCGGCGCATCGGCGGCCGAGCCCGCCTGGGGCGCCTGCCAGGGCACGGGGTGCCTGCGCCCCACCACCACGGCCGAGACCAAGCGACCCCGGACCCGGTTCGAGCTACTTCGCGACGGGCGCTGCGCTCCCGGAACTACGGGGAAGCTGTGTACCGATGGCTTCGAGCGCGCGCCGCACGTCGCAATCATCGACACCACGACCGGCAAGCGACGCGTCGCCGACCTCCCGTCCGGCTGCCTTCCTCGGCACCTGCTCGGGGTCGCCGGCCTGGGGCTCTTGGCCTGCAGCGGGGCCCGCGGCCTGACGGTGCACGTGGCAGATGCGAGCGGCACGTTCAAAGAAGAGGGCACCCTGTCCGACGCCGCCCTGCTCCGATGGCCGGTTCAGGTCGGCGTGGACGGCACGCTGCTCTTCCACGAGAGCTGCGGCGGCAAGCAGTCGTGTCGCGCGCTGATCCGGCGACCGGTCGATCCGGGTACGCCTGGGGCGTTTCGTGAGGTGAAGATCGACCGCGCCGTTGCTTACCGCGCCCTCACCCGCGGGCGCGCGCTGGTGGTGACCCGCGGCGGCAGCGACGCGACCTTCGATCTCGTACAGAGCGAGCCCGATCGCGAGGCTCCGCTGGTCCGCGGCTTTCGCTTCGAAGGCGATCTGCTCGAGGTCCGGGTCGACGACCGGGGGCGGGTGATCGCCCGCGAGCGGCGCAGCAAGACCGAGTCCGAAAGCTTCGTGGTGGGGGTTGACGGCAAGCGTCATCCGCTCTGAAACCAGGGAAATTGAGCGGGTTCTACGCGACGGCGGCGGCGGCGCGCCAACTTGGCTAAGATGTTCTCGGATGGCCGAGTCCCAGAGCGTCGGTCGCTACGTGCTCTACGACCAAATCGCGTCGGGTGGCATGGCGTCGGTCCATCTCGGGCGGTTGATCGGCCCCGTGGGGTTCTCGCGCGTGGTCGCCGTCAAACGACTGCACCCGGCCTACGCCAAGGACCAGGGCTTCGTCACCATGATGCTCGACGAGGCGCGGCTCGCCTCCCGCATCCGACACCCCAACGTCGTCCCCATTCTGGACGTGGTGGCGACCGCCGACGAGCTCTTGCTGGTGATGGAGTACGTTCACGGCGAGACGCTGGCGCGTCTGCTTCGTGCCGCCAAGAAGGCGGGTGAGCGCATCCCGGCGGCAGTGGGTGCGGCCATCGTGATCGACACGCTGCGGGGGCTCCACGCGGCGCACGAGGCAACGAACGCGGCGGGCGAGCCCCTGGGTATCGTGCACCGCGACGTCTCTCCGCAGAACATCGTGGTGGCCACCGACGGCTCGGCGCGCATCCTGGATTTCGGCGTGGCCAAGGCCGCCTCGCGGACCCAGAGCACCGCCGAAGGCCAGCTGAAGGGCAAGCTGGGGTACTTCGCGCCCGAGCAGATCGCGGGCGGTGACGTCGATCGGCGCGTGGACATCTTTGCCGCCTCGATCGTGGCCTGGGAGTGCGTGACCGGCCGGCGCCTGTTCAGCGCAGACGACATGATCGCGACCATTGCGCAGGTGATGGATGGCGAGATCCCGTCGTTGCGCGGGTCGGACCTCGAGATCCCCGACGGCTACGCGGCAGCGGTGCGGCGGGGCCTCGACCGCAACCCCGCCCAGCGCTTCCAGACCGCGGAAGAGATGGCCAGCGCCATCGAGGCCGCGCTACGCCCGGCCTCGCGCGAGGCCGTCCGGGCCTTCGTCGAGAAGCTTGCCGGCCCAGCGCTTGCGGCTCGTCTCGACATCATGCAGCGGATCGAGTCGGGCGAGGTGGACGACACCGTTGCGCAAGTGCCGGTGGACTTCAGCCCCGATCAATCCGGCAAGGTGCCGACGCTGCGGGCCGCGCTGAGCGCCGGCCCCGAAGAGCAGAGCACCTTCCACGCGGCGCTTGCTACCGAGTCCATCGTCCCGCCACCCCAACCCAAGAAGGGCTGGCGGCGCGGGCTGTTCGTGGCCTTCGCGGCGCTTGCCGCCGCCGGCCTGGCTGCCGCACTGTACGTCACCCGCTTCCGACAGTCCGCGCCGGTCGCCATGACTTCGGCACCGCCGGTCGCGGCGCCAGCGCAGCCCGTGGCCGCAGCGGCCAGCGTGGTCGCTCCGAGCGCGGCGCCCGCCAGCACGCCCAGCGTCGCACCCGCGGCCTCGTCGGCCACGCCGCCGCCGGCCACGCCGCCGTCGGCCGCGCCCCGGCCGGTCGCCGCGCGCTCCCCACGGACCCCGCCCAAGAGCAGCAAGAAGCCGAAAGAGGGCGACAAACCCGCGGCCGCGCCGCCGCCGCCCCCGCCCGCCGATCCGCTCTCGGACCAGCGTTGATCTGGCCACCTGCCGGGCGTTGTTCCATCATGCCGCTGGCATGCGTGCGTGGCCTTCGGCGCTCTTGATCATCACCCTCGCGGGCGTTGCCGCGGCGGAGCCCTCGGCCACCGAACGCGCGATGGCCCGCGAGCTGTTCGAAGAGGGGCGCAAGCTGATGGTCGGCAAGGACTATCCGAAGGCGTGCGCCAAGCTGGCCGAGAGCCAGCGCCTGGATCCGGCGCCGGGCACGCTGCTCAACCTGGCCGTGTGTCACGAAGCCGAGGGCAAGACGGCCACCGCCTGGGCCGAGTTCAACGACGCGCTCTCGCTCGCGAAGCGCGACGCCCGCAAAGATCGGATCGAGCTTGCCACCCAGCACCTGGCGGACCTCGAGCCGCGGCTCTCGCGGCTGACCATCGAGGTGCCCGCGGCTTCCCGCGTGTCAGGCCTCGAGATCAAGCTCGACGGCAGTCGGGTGGGGCGCCCCGCCTGGGGCAGCGGCGTGCCGGTCGATCCGGGCCCGCACCTGGTCACCGCCAGCGCTCCGGGCTGGAAGGACTGGCAGGCGGAAGTCACGCTCGGCGACAACGCCGATCGGAAGGCGGTCACCGTGCCAGGCCTGCAGCGGGCCCCGGTCAAGTCGGGGGGGGATCCGGTGAAGCAGAAGCCACCGGCTCGTGACGCCGGCACCGGCTCGGGGCAGCGCACCACGGGGTATGTGGTCGGCGCCGTGGGGCTGGTGGCGCTGGGCGTCGGGGGCTACTTCGGCTATCGCGCGTACACGCGCTGGGACGATCGCAACGCGCACTGCAGCGACGCGGGTTGCGATCCCACGGGCGTCGACGCGGGGGACGACGCCACGCAGGCCGCGACCATCGCCAACATCGGCGTGGGCGTCGGCGCGGCGGCGCTGGCGACCGGCGTCATCCTGGTGCTCACGGCGGGCCCGTCCGAGCGGGCCGCGGCGTCGGTCACGCCCGACGGGCGCGGAGTGACGCTGCGCTACCAGCGGAGTTTCTAGCAGCTGTCGTCCTTCGGGTGCGTGCCCGGCGCACACGGGCTCGGGTCGAGCTGGTTGACCGTCACCGGCCCCAGCTTCGCCGGCTCGCCCCGCATCTTCAGGCCGAGCGAGAAGTGATCGCACGGCTTGCTGGGCGAGCCCAAGACCGACATGTCCGGGAAGCCGCAAACCAGGTTCTTCACGCCGCCGTACAAGAGGTTGTCGGTGCACAGCGGCTTCTTGGTCACCGGGTCCTTGGACGAAGAGAGCGCGCCCAGCACCTGCCCCACCGAGGTGATGCCGGCGAGCACGCCCTCTTCCATCGAATACGAGCTGCCCTTCTTGACCAACTTGGCGGTCAGGAACGCAGCGGTGAAGTCGATCGACTGATCGGTGGCGAGGGCGAACGAGCCGGCGGGCAAGCTGGCGGTCAGGGTGCCCTGGGTGACATACGCCAGCTTGTCGACGTACTTCGGATGCGCCACGTCGTATTCCGCGCCGCCGTCGGCGCCGGCCTGGGGCTGGAGCGAGGTCGACAGCACCGACCAGGTGTCGGTCCCGTCCCACTTCGGCGGTGTCGGGTTGGTCATGTCGAAGTCCGCGCTGGCGTACCAGGTGACCTCGACCGCCGCGTCGTCGGGCGTGCCGTTGTAGCCACTGATCTTGATCAGGATGGTGTTGGTGCCGGTCTCGATCTTCTGGCTCAGCTGCTCGGAGCTCGCCTCCGTGATCTTGAACACGTTGCGGATTTGGTAGAGGAACTCGCCCAGGGCGTTGTCGCGGCCCTCGTGCCCGTCGCACAGGGTCTTCTTCGGTCCCTTGCAGCTTCCGGCGGTGTCCCCGGTGCAGGTGCACAGCTTGTCCAGATCGTAACCGATGCGCTGCCAGGTGGGGCCGATCGCGTCGGTCTGGTCGCCGAAGTCCACCTGCCGGACGGCGACCACCACCTCGGTGTCCCCGCCCGGTGCCGCACTGGTGGGCGGCCCAGGCGGCTGCGCCAGCGGACAACCCGCGTCGGCGCCGCCCTCCGTGCCGCCGCTGCCGCCGCTGCCCCCGGGTGCGGCATCGCCGGCCGAGCCCCCGGTTCCCGCCGCACCTCCGGCGCCACCGGCGCCGCCCGTGCCGCCCTCCGAAGAAAGCGGCGGAGAGTCCTCGATCCCGACCAGCGACTGGCATGCGCCGACGAGCGCCACGCTGAATGCGAGGCCCAGCGCTCGTCGCACCGTGGTCATCACCGCAAGCATAGCGCGAGCGCGCTTCCGACCCAAACCCGCACGTCAGCAGCCGTCGGACGAGGGGTCTGTTGCCGGAGTGCAGGGGCTCGGCGACTTGACCTTGACACTGACCGGCCCGAGCTTCGCCGGCACGCCCTCGACGGCCACGCCCATCGACAGGTGGTCGCACGGCTTGCTCGGCAGTCCGAGCAGCGACATGTCCGGGTAGGCGCAGATCATCCCTTTGATCCCGCTGTAGATCACGTTGTCGGTGCAGATCGGCTTGTCCGAGAAGGGGTCGTTCACCCAGGGAAGAGTGCCGAGCACGCTGCTCACCTTGGTGAGCCCCGAGAGCAGTCCGTTCTTCAGCGTCCATGCTCCGCTGCCCAGCTTCTCGACCTTGGCAGTGAAGACCGCTGCGACGACCTCGATCGACACCTGTGCAGTGAACCAGAACGCGCCTTCCGGCAGGTTCGCGACCAGCTGGCCACTTTCGACGAAGGCCGCCTTGTCGACGTACTTCGGCTTGTCCGCATCGTAGAGAACCCCGCCGTCGGCGGCGGGAAGGGGCACGAGCGAGGCGGCCAGCACCGGCCACACGTCGCTGCCGTCCCACTTGGGCGGAGACATGTTGGTCACGTTGAAGTCGTCGCTCGAGAGCCACGCGACCTCGACCGATGCGTCGTTCGGCGTGCCGTTGTAGCCACGCACCCGCATCAGCACCGTGTTGCCGCCCTTCTGGAAGGTGGCCGACAGCTTGTCCGACGAGAGCTTGGTGACCTGGAACACGGTGCGGATCTGGTGCAAGAAGCCGCCGAGCGCGTTGTCGCGGCCGTCCACGCCGTCACAAACCACCTTCTTGGGCGCCAGGCAGCTCCCGGCCGTGTCGCCCTCGCAGGTGCACAGCTTGTCCAGGTCGTAGCCGAGCTTGCGCCAGCTGGGCCCATCCGCCAGATCGCGGTCGCCCGTGTCCACCTCGTTGACGGCCACGACGAACTCGATGGCGCCACCCGGATCCGCGCCCGTGGTCGGCGTGGGGGGGCGCGCGGACTTGCAGCCGGCATCGCTGGCGCCATCCGAGCCGGCGGCGCCGTCCGAACCGGCGGCGCCGTCCGAACCCGCTGCGCCGCCCAGCCCCCCCGCGCCCGCCGCACCCCCTGCGCCCGAATCCGCCGGAAGGGGCGGCGAGTCCTCGATGCCGATCAACGACTGACAGCCCGCGGCCGCGACGGCGACGGCGAGCGCCACTCTCGATCGGACCGCGCGCATGAGATGGACCATAGCGCGCGCCCCATCGCCGCGAAAGATCCGCTACGCTGCCAGCCATGCCGAACCGCTTCGTCTTCGATCGTGCCCCGGCGCGCATCTACTGGGAGACCACCCGGGCATGCGACTTGGCCTGCCGGCATTGTCGCGCCGAGGCGGCACCCATGGCGGACCCGCGCGAGCTCACGACCGAGCAGGGCAAGCAGCTCTTGGCACAGCTGGCCGGCTTCGGCGACCCCCTGCCGCACCTGGTGCTCACCGGCGGCGACCCGCTCAAACGCGCGGACTTGTTCGAGCTGATCGCCACGGCGCAGTCCCACGGCCTTGCGGTGTCGGTGTCGCCCAGCGGCACGCCGCTGCTGACCGCCGACGCGATCGCGCGCCTGAAACGGGCCGGGGTCGATGCCATCTCGCTCAGCATCGACGGCGCGACGGCACAGCACCATGACGACATTCGTCAAGTGCCCGGTTGCTTCGAGCGCACCCTCGAGGCGGCGCGCGCCGCCACGCGCGAGCAGCTGATGTTCCAGGTGAACACCCTGGTCGCCAAAGAGACGCTGGGCGACCTCGAGGCCATCTACCCGCTGGTGAAAGAGATCGGGGCTGCTCGCTGGAGCCTGTTCTTCCTGGTCACGGTCGGCCGCGGCACGGTGCTGAATCCGATCTCGGCGGACGAATGCGAGACGCTCTTCGGCTGGCTCGCCGATCTCCCGCGTGGCCGCGGGCTGCCCATCGTCACCACCACCGAGGCGCCCCACTATCGCCGCATCTTGCTCGAGCGTGCCAAGGCGCGCCCGGCGCCCGCCGGTGGCGGCCATCCGCACGCCGGCGGTCACCCGCACGCCGGCGCGGGTCCGGTGCCGGGGCTGGGGATCCGCGACGGCAACGGCATCATGTTCATCTCGAACGTGGGCGACGTCTCGCCCTCGGGGTTTCTGCCGCTGGTCGCAGGCAACGTGAAGGTCCAGAGCCCGGTCGAGATCTATCGGAGCGCGGAGATGTTCGTCGCGTTGCGCCGCACCGAAGCGTTCGAGGGGCGCTGCGGCATCTGCGAGTTCCGCGGCCCTTGCGGCGGCTCGCGCTCGCGGGCGCTGGCGGCCACCGGCAACATGCTCGCCGAAGACCCGCTCTGCGCCTATCAGCCTCGGGTTGGCGCCTCGCTCTCGGCGGAGTGATCCCGTGAACGATCGGTCGACGGGCCGCCGCGGGGTGGCAGGGCTCTTGGCGGTGTTCGCGCTCTATTTCGGGCTGTTCGCCTGGTTCGCGCCGCCGCGCGTGCTGTTCTCGAAAGACCCGGTCATCGTCATCGACTACGCCCTGCACGTTTACCAAGTGGATCGGGCGCTGGCTGCGTTCCGCACCTCGCGGCAGCTGTGGGGGTGGGACCCGCTGATGCTCGCCGGCCACCCCGCGGGCGCGCTGGAAGATCTGACCAGCAAGGGCACCGAGTTGTTCGTGATTGGCCTGCGTTCGCTCGGCGTTCACCCGGCGGTCGCGTTCAACCTGTTCATCGCGCTGGTCATGGCGCTGGTGCCCTTCGTCGGGTACGCCTCGGCTCGCCTGTTCGGCCTGACTCGACGTGCGTCGATCATCACGGTGCTGCTCTGGACGCTGCTCTGGTTCTTCGACTCGTTCATGCACTGGACGTGGTGGATCGGGATGATCTCCTGGTCGTTCGCGGCCTACGGCAGCGTGCTGTTCGTCGCGCTGCTCCACCGCGCGCTCGAGTCGAAGCAGACACGCTGGTTCGCCGCACTCGTGGCGCTCACTCCAGCGCTCGCCATCGTGCACCCGTTCTCGGGGATAGCGCTCGCCGTCCCTGGCGCGCTGCTCTACTGGCGTGCCCGAAGGCAGCTGGGTGCGCGGCAGCACGTGCTGATCTGGCTCGCGGTGAGCGCGGGCCTCGCCACCGCGCTGGTCTGGGTCTTCCCCGCCTATCGCTTCAAGCACTACGTCACGACCGCGGACTCGTACCTCAACGCCCGCCTCGAGTACGTCTTCTACGACCTGTTCGACATCCTGAGGAACTCCGACAACACCGGCTTGCCGGTGCGCACGCTGTTCCGCACGCTGTGCTTCGCTGCGGGCGGGGTCGTGCTCTGGCGCTGGCGCAAGGCCGGCGACCGCCGCACGCTGCCGCTGGCGTCGCTGGTGCTGTGGAGCGCGGCCTGGGCCTACCTTGCCGCGTACACCAACGCGGGCCGGCAGACCCAGCCTTACCGCCAGATCGCGCCGGCCATGCTGGCTGCGGCGATCCCCGCGGCCGAGCTCTTGAGCGAGCTCTGCACGCTCGAGGGGCTGCGGCGTCTGAACACCCAGGCTCGCCTGCTGCTCGCGCTGGCGGCCGTCGCCATCGTGCCGCGGGTGGGCCGCACCGTGATCTACTTCCTGCCCGACCTCTTGCCCACCCACCACAACTCGGTGGTCGCCATGAACGAGCCGAAGCCGTTCTCGGCCCGCCTGTTCAACGCCAACGCCGAGGCTCGTGAGCTGCGCGCCTGGCTTCTCGCCCACGCCGACGGCCAGGGGCGCATCGCGGTGCGCGGCGCCCGGCCCACCCAGTGGGTGTTGGCAGAGTACCTGGCGGCGACCACGCGGCTGCCGATCTTGGGCGGGCTCGAGCACCGCAACGTGCACCACGCCGACGCGCACTTGTTTCGGCGCCATCGCGCCGGCAACCCGCCGGGTGAAGAGCTGCAGCGGTTCTTCGACACCTACGCCGTGGGCTGGGTGGTGCTCGGCGGCGAGTACGGCGCTCTCGACTACCGCCAGGACTACATGGAGCTCGTGGCGACCGTCGCCGAGCACCGCATCTATCGGGTGCGCAAGCCGCCGAGCTATTTCTTGCGAGGCAGCGGCCGCGTCACCGAGCAGGCGATGAACCGGGTGAAGGTCGAGGGCGCCAGCGGCGACGAGGTCGTGCTGCGCTTCCACTGGTTCGAGCCGCTGGCGTGCCGCCCGGCTTGCGCGGTCGAGCGTTTCGCGGTGCCCGACGACCGCGTCGGCTTCATCCGGGTGCCGAACCCGCCGCCCAGCTTCGAGATCTACGTGAAGTACTGATCTACTTCTTCAAGATCGCGTCCAGCGCCTTCTTGGCGACGGCCGGCTTGCCCTCGATCACCAGGATGATCGCGACCTCGGCCTTCTCGTCCAGGAAGACCGCGCCCTTGTCCTCGCGCATCTTCGCCTGGTCCTTGGGGGACATCATGCTGCCCGAGGCGCCGGACGGGGTGCGCGCGCGCCGCACCAGCTCGAAGGTGCCCTTGTCGTTGCCCTTCATCAGGCCGAACTCGATGTTCTCGAACTTCCCGACGGTGCCCTGGTTGATCTCGACCTCTTCAGGGGCCCAACCGGCCTTCTGCACCGCGGCCACCAGCGTCTTGGCGTCGATCTCGCTGATGCTGACGCCGCCGATCGTCGCCGAGCTCTTCGGCAGCTCGGGCGCGGCGGGCGGCTCGGGCGCGGGGGCCTTGGGCGGCTCCTCGGCCTTGGGCTCGGGCTTGGGCGCCTCGGGCTTGGGCGCTGGCGGCGCCGGTGCCGGCTCGGGCGCCTTGGCAGTTTCCGGTGGCGGCGGCGCGCCGCAGGCCGACAGCAAGAACCCGATCCCCAGCACCCACCCCACGCTCGACTTCCGCATGGGGGGCTTCTAACGCCGCGCTTCGCGGCCGTCCAGGGCCGGGGATGGCGCTCGCGATCAGCCCCCCGAGATCGAGACGAACCGGATCGCCGACAGGCCGTCGTCCGCCTTCTTCTTGCGCATGGTGAGCGAGACCTTGTGCCCCGTCTTCCACACCCAGGTGGCCTCGAACTCGGCCATCGAGCTGTCGAGGCAGGTGGTGAACGTCTCGTTCTTGCACTCGTCGGGGATCTTCTGGGTGTCGACGGTGGGCGGCCCGTGCAAGGTCACCAGGGCTTTCTTCAGCTCTTCGAAGCGCGCGCTCCATGCGGTGTATTCGCTGCCCTCGACGGTGACCGCCACGCCCACGGCGCACAGCGCGTCACCGCAGAACGAGAGCATTGGCTTACCGGGGATGCTCGCGCCTTCCACCGCGCGACTGCAGGTGTAGCGCTCGGCCTTCTTGCTCCACGTGCCGTTCTTGCTGCACAGCTTCTTCGAGTCCTTCACCGGCTGCCCGAAGGTGAAGCCCAGGCCTTCTTTGGGTGGCGGCGAGGTCGGCTCGGGTGGCGCCGGCGGTGGCGCGGGCTTCGGCGTGTCTTCGGGCTCGGGCTCGACCCACTTCTCTTCCTTGCCGGGTGGGGCCGGCGCGACGAAGTCGTCGATGCTGCTCTGATTCTTGGCCGGCTTCTTGTGGCAGGCCGAGAGCGGGACGAGGAGGATCGGAAGGATGAGGAAAAGGCCTCGCATGGCGGGCTTTTATAACGGAACTACGGCAGCCGTTCCAGCAGCTTCAACACCCCGAGCTTGACCGGCGAGCGGTGGTGCGACGCCCCGTGCCGACGGAGCACCTCTTCGCGGTGCGCAACGTACCAGTCGTAGCTGTCGGCGATCATCTCGGCGTTGCTGTACTGGGGCTTCCAGCCGATGGCCTCGGAAGTACTGGTGATGTCGAAGAACATCTCCCGGCCGTACATCAGCGAGTGATAGTCCCCGAGCGGCGAGACCCCCAGCTTGCTGGTGACCTTCATCGCCACCACCGTGGGTTTGAAGGGCAGCGAGCGCACCGAGCTGTGGCTGCCGGCGTGGGCCACCAGGCCCTCGAGCAGCTCGCGCATCGTGCCGAAGCGGTCGGTGCCGCAGAGAAGGACGTCGTTCTCTTTGCGGCCATCGGCCAGAAGGCAGGCCGCGGCCAGGTCGTCGGCGTGCACGAACTGGTAGCGGTTGTGGCCGCTGCCGAGCAGGTACACCGGGCGACTCTTTCGCACCCACTCGAACAGGATCTGAAAAATGCCGAGGCGGCCGTGGCCCAGGATGGTGCGCGGCCGGACCACGCTGACCGACAGCCCTCGGCCGGTGACGGTCTTGGCGTACTCTTCGCCCTCGAGCTTGGCGCGGCCGTAGGCCTCGCGCGGGCTGGGTCGGGTGGCGAGGGTGACGGGGTTCGAGTCCGGTACGCCGTAGATCGCGCTGGACGAGACCAGCACCACCTTGCGCACCCCGGCCTTCAGGGCCTCGTCGAGGACGATGCGCGTGCCGTCGACGTTGACGGACCAGAACTCGTGACGGTTCTTGGCCAGCGGGACCTGAGCCACGTTGTGGTGCACCACCTCGACGCCCTGCATGGCGCGCCGCACGGCGGCGCGGTCGCGGACGTCACCCCGCATCAGCTCGACGTGCTTCGGCCGATCTTCGTTGTCCACCAGGTCGAAGACGCGGACCGAGTCGCCGCGCTCGAGCAAGCGCTGCACCACGACTTCACCAAAGTACCCAGAGCCACCGGTTACCAGAGTCTTCACGATTGCCTCAGAGCTTCTGGCCGTTGTCGGCCATCCAACGGATCGAGCGGCGCATGCCCTCTTCCAGATCGACCTTCGGGTCGTACCCCAGCTCGGCTTCGGCCTTCTTCACCGAGCACGCGATGGTCTTGTTCATCTCGGACAAGACGTGGATCTTCTGGTGGTAAAGGCCCAGCCCCTGCAGCACCTTGTCCACCAACCAGGCCACCTGACTCATGATCCCGGGCAGGCGCATGCGCTTGTGGGCCACCGCGACGCCGAAGTCTTTCTCCAGCACGCGCTCCACCGTGTCCATGATCTCGTTCATGGTGTAGGGGCGCCGGTCGGCGATCCAGTAGGTGCCGCCGGCGGCGCGGGCCACGCGCTCGCACAGGTGCAGCCCCTGACAGATGTTGTCGATATAGGCCATGGAACGCCGGTTCTCGCCGCCGCCCACGATGGGGCCCTTGCCGTCGCGGATCATCTCGAAGAACAGGCTCTGCCGCGGCGGTTGGCCCGGGCCATAGAACCACGGCGGCCGGATGATCACGGTCTCGAGCTTTCCACGCTTGCCGGCGGCGTTCACGATCTCTTCCGCCAGCATCTTGCTCTTGCCGTAGCCCATGTACGGCGCATACGGGCTCTGCTCGTCGAACAGGTGATCGGGGCGCGGGTTCACGCCAATGGGCGAGTTCGACGAGACGTGCACCATGCGCCGCGCACCGGCCGCCTCGGCCGCGCTCACCAGCCGGCGCGTGCCCTCGACGTTCACCTCGGTGAACTGCCTCACGCCCCGCGTGGGGTGGATGATGCCGGCGGCGTGGAACACGCTGGCGCCCGCGGCCCCTTCCAGCAGCCTCTTCACCGAGGCGTCGTCGGTCAGATCGCCCTCGACGATCTCGACGCGCGGCGAGAGCTTCTTCAAGCTGGCGGTGTCGCTGCCGGGCAGGCACAGGCAGCGCACGCGGCGCTCGCCCAGCGGCTGCTCGAGGCCCGGCACCTCGGACAGGCCAGTGATCAGGGTTTCGACGAGGCGGGTGCCGAGCCAGCCGGGGGCTCCGGTGACGACGGCCAGGGGGGAGGAGTCGGTCATGAGAGTCGATCGATGAAGTGAAGGGCGTTGCGCCGAGCAAAGGCCATGACGCTGCCCTGGGGGTTTACCCCAGGTGAGTCGGGCAACACACTGGCGTCGTTGACGTACAGGTTTTCGTAGCGGCGGAGCTTGCCGAACGAGTCGGCGGCGCACTTCTCGGAGCGCTCGCCGATGGGGCACGACGAGAAGGCGTGCACCGTGGTCAGGCTCAGGTTGGCCTTGGGCAGGGCCTCGTCCAGCCAGCGGATGGCCTCGTCCTCGCTGGTGATGGACGCCATGCCCCGCACCGCCGGCAGCACCTCTTCCGCGCCGGCGGCCAAGAGCAGCGTGCACAGGCGCGCCAGCCCTTGCGAGAGGTTCTTCAGGTCGCCAGGGCCCACGTCATAGTGGATCAGCGTGGCGCCATCGCCCAGCTTCGACGGCCGCACCCAGCCGCGGCCCTCGCCGCGCACCGCCACGTAGTACGACGCCATGTTCCGGAAGCGCTGCATGCGATCCGACGTCTCGGGCCAGTTGTCGCTCAGCCCCAGGGCCAGGTGCCCGGGCGTGAAGAACGCGCCGCCCAGCGAGACGTCGGGCCAGAACTCCTTGACCTGCAAGAGCGGCAGCACGCTCTGGTGGGCGTCGATCGTCTCGGGGAAGCGCGCCGCCACCTTCAGCATGGGGTGAACACGCAAGGTCTCGCCCACGTGGAACTTCACGCCGCTGCGGCGGAGCAGCGCCGGGGTCTCGGTCGGGCCGGCGCAGACGAAGACGTGATCGGCGTCGATCCGCGCCAGCACTCGGCGCCCGCCTTCGACCTCGACCTCGGCCAGCACGCCGATGCAGCGATGGCGCTCGAACAGAAGCTGGTGCACGCGGCAGCGCGGAACCAGGCGCGCGCCCTTCTCGCGCGCCGTGGGCCAGAGCGCACGGCTCATTCCCCGCTTCTTGCCGGTGGGGCAGCCCGAGGCGCAGGCGTTGGTGCTCAGGCAGCCCGGCGCCGCCCGCGGCACTTCTTGGTACGCCCAGCCCATGGCCTCGATGCCCTGCGCGAACATCCGCGTGCTCTTGGGCCACTCGCGGTCGTACTTCGAGATCCCCAGGCGCTCTTCCGCCCAGTCGAAGTGCGGGGCCATGTCGTCCACCCCGGCATCGGCCAGCCCGAACTGAGCGTGCCAGCGCAGCAGCACCTCACGCGGCGTGCGGTGCCAGAACCCGCTGTTGATCTCGGTGCTGCCGCCGACGCACGCCCCTTCGACGTAGCCCAGCGGCACTTGCCCGAGGATCGGTGTCATCCCCCGCCGCCGGTAGAGCAGGCGCATCGCCTCCGGCGAGCTCTTCCCGTAGTCGTCGTCCGCGTGCTCGCCGCCCTCTTCCAGCACGGCCACGTCGCGCCCAGCGGAAGCGAGCTCGAGGGCCGTCACCGCGCCGCCCGCGCCCGAGCCGACCACTAGCACCTCGGTCCGATGGCGTACGGCCTCAGCCATGGGCCTCTTCGGGCGCCGTGGTGGCGACCGGCAGGTGGCGGCGCTCTTCGGCGCCGAGCGTGGCCAGACCCGCCGGGTGCTCGTAGAAGGCGAGCAGCACGGTGCTGCGCGGGGCGCGGAACAGCTGGCGCAGGGGGGCGATGGTCCCGAATGCCCAACCGGCCACTGCGGCGCGACGGCGGTCGAGATCGAGACCACAGAATGAACGCAGGTAGCGCACCCGCACCCAGAAGCGGAACACGCTCATGCCGATGGCGTAGAGCGTGCGCACGCGCGTGGGCAAGGCTGCGATCTGCCCTGCCAGGAAGCGGGCCGAGTCGCCCACGACGGCGGCCGACCCCCCGGGGGGGAGAATGGCCTCGGTCAGCGCCCGATCGAAGTCCGACGCCTCGGCCTCTTTCGGTGGCTCGGCCAGCTGCGCGATGATCTGCATCGGCACGCCGCCAATCGTCTCGACCCGCTGCGACCGCCGAGCCGCCCGCGCCAAAGCCGCGGTGGCGCCCACCTCTACGCCGTACCAGAGCATTGCCCCCGCGCCCCACAGCGTGGCCGGCGCGTAGAACGCGATGTGCACCAGCACCGCATAGGCGAGCGCGATCTCGGCCCCCACGCCCTGCGCAAGCAAGGCCTGCGAGCAGAAGAAGTGGAACGGGCCGACGAAGCCCGGCGTGCTGGGCACCAAGATGCCCAGGTTGGTGACGCTCATGGCGATCACGGCCATGCCCGGCGAAGGCGCGAGCCCCAGCGCCGGCAGCACCGCCACGAACATGGCCGACTCGCACAGCCACACCACCACGCTGAGCACGCCGATCACCAGCGCGTCGAGCGGGCGGCGGAGCACCGCGGCGCCGTTCACGATGCTGGTGACCAGCCCCACCGCGGTGTCGTGCGCCCGGCGCCCCAGCGGCTGCGACAGGCGCGACGCCAGGGCCCCCAGCGCCGCCGGGAAGAACACCGCCAGCCCGAGCCCCGCGAGCGCGACGCCGAACACCAGCGCGCCCACCCGCGCCAGCTCGGCGATCCAGCCGGCGGTGTGGGTGGCCCAGCTGGCGCCGACCAGCAAGAACAAGATCGCGACGCCGTCCACCAGGCGCTCGATGAAGGTGACGGTCAGCGCTTGGGTCAGCGGAATGCCGGTGCGCTCTGCCAGCATCCCGGCGCGCACCAGCTCACCCAGGCGGGCAGGCAGCACGTTGTTGCTGGCGTACCCCACCACCACCACGTTGGTGGCGGTCGTGACCTGCAGCCCGGCTTCGCGCCGCACCAGGAACCTGAGCCGTGCCCCGCGCACGAAGTGGCCGACGACGTACGCTGCCATCGCCAGCGGGATCCACGGCAGGGGCCGCGCCGTTCGCCAGGTCTCTTTCACGCTGGCGAGGTCGATGTGGCGCACCGCGACCCACAGGAACAGCGCGCTCACGCCCGCCCCCAAGACGGTGACCCAGCGTCGCGACGATTCAGAGGACATCGGGCGCCCGCTGCTTCGCATGAAAGCCGGCGGTCGTCGAGGGCCGCCGGCTTCCGAAGCGCGGCGAGGCCAGGATCAAGACCAGAGCGTCTCGACCAGCCCGGACGCCTCGATGCGCTCGTCGGCCGAAAGCAGCGGGACTCCGGCCACCCTGGCCGCCGAGACGATCATTCGATCGAACGGACCTACCAGACCAAGCTGTGGGTATCGAGGCAGGCGCTCCTCACGAACGCCTTGTGCTGCGCTTGCGCAGTTTCGGTAGAAGCTGTGCCGAAAGCTCACGCCGCCAAAGAACGAACTCCTCCAGGTCGGGAGCGTCGAAGTCCGCGAACATGCCCATCGTGCGCGCGGGCCTTGCCCGCGGCTTCGGCGGCGGCTGAAGCTCCTTCTTGATCAGCCGGACCACCTCGGCCGACACGGTACGGCCCTCTCGACGGGACCGTGCTTTCAGCGCGTCCAAGAGCCCCGGCTCGATGCGAACGGTCATCACTGCGGTCGCGGCCATGTATTGCATTGTACTACGTCGCGACGGCACGCACCAGCTCGCCCGTCACTGCGGCTCGACGCGGATCTCGGTCTTCACGCTTGCGGCGATGAAGCAGCCGCGGTGCGCCGACTCGTGGAGCTTGGCCACCGCCTCGGCGCTGTCGGGCGCGCCAGCCCCGAACACGACCTTCGGTCGCAGGGTCACGCGGGTGACCGCCAGGCGCCCCTCCGCGTTCTTCTCGAGGTGCCCTTGGGCGGCGTCGTCGTACTCGTCCACGGTGATGCCCTTCTTCGCGCAGATCGCCAGGAAGGTCAGCATGTGGCAGCTCGAGAGGGACGCGACCAGCGCCTCTTCCGGGTTCGGCAGCGCGGCGTCACCTCGGAATTCGGGGGCAGCCGAAGCGCGAAGCGTGCTGCCGCCGCCGAACGCCCAACCGTGCTCGCGGCTGTAGCTCTCGTAGGTGTAGTCGCTGGTCGTTCGCTTCCAGTGGATCGTCGCCAGGTGCGTGGACATGGCGCTTGGTAGCACGGAAGCCGCCGGTCGGCCCTCACGCCTGCGCGTTGGCTGCGAATAGCCCCGTCATCTTTCGGACAGCGCCCGTTCCGCGTCCGCCACGGTGATCATCAGCGTCAGCGGCTCCAGCGGAGACGGTGCGAAGCCGCAGCGTTCGTAGAAACGCCGGGCCTCTTCCGAGATCGCGTGGACCACGATGGCCCGGATGCCGCCGATGGCAGCCGCCTGGAGCGTTCGGAGAATCGCGTCGCCGAGGAGCGCGCGCCCGAGACCGCTGCCTTGATGGCCGAGGTCGACCGCGAGGCGCGCCAGCACCATGACCGGGATCGGCTCTGGCATGTTTCGGCGGGCACGGCCCGTCGCGGTCCGCAACGCAACGGCACCCGTTGCGAGCGCGTAGTAGCTAACCACCTTGCGCTCGGAGGACACGACGTAGGTGCGTGACGCCCCCGTGCCTTCGTTTGCCAGCGCACGGCGCTTCAGCCAGTCGCATACGCCCGTGTATACACACTGTCAACACGGGCTCAGTCGAACAACCCGGCTTTCCCGCGAAAGTCGAGTCGGGGCCCGCGGGCTCCGTGTTGGCGGCGCTCGGTGCAGCGGGTTGTCGGTTCGGAGCTCTGGAAGCCGCGAGAAGTCCCGGTCGGCCGTCCACAACTCGGAGACGCCGTTCGCGACCGCGATCAACTGCCGTGGCCCTCGTAGATCGCGTCGCGGACTCGGTCCCAGCCCGCCTCGCGGAACTCGGGCGAAAGCCCCTTGCCACCAAAGCTCGCGTCACACCAAGTACGGGAGTATGGCTAGGGCCGCTGGCAAGAATGCGCGTCAGAGCTTGAAGTCCGCCGCCAGCGCGGCGTTGCCCGACGAGTCCGCGCCCTTCTTCAAGAGCGCGAAGTCGCCGGCGCGTTTCACCACACCGTAGCGGTTGGTGGTCACGGCCTCGGTCAAGAGCTTGCGCGTGGCCTCGAAGTCGATCTCGTTCTTGGCCGCCAAGATGTATTCGGCGTCGTAGATCCCGCGGCGCATCGCGTACATGTGGGTGCGCGAAGACACGTGGGGGCCGACGTTCTCGGTGGCCACCACCGAGGCTTCCTTCGGAATTTCGGCGATCACGCTCTTCAGCTCGGCGTAGCGCTGCCGCTCTTCGGCGCTGAACGTGAACTCGATGTGGAAGTACCCGCCGCGCACGCTGTCGGTGCGGCGCGCGAAGGCGCCGAAGTTGTAGCTCAGCGCTGCGCTGGCCAGCACCAAGGCCGTGATCACGCCGCGGGCACGCCATGGGCCTTCGCCGGGGTTCTTGGCGATGGCCGCGATCGCCAGGGGGACCGCCAGGAACAGATACGGGATCCAGTGCGCCGTGTACTGGAACGAGAAACCGAAGATGGGCTTGTAGTCGGTGACGAACAGCGTGAGCGCCGTGCCGGGGATGAACGCCGCCCACAAGTACCAGCGCCGGGTCGGCAGCAAGATGATGGGCACGAACAGGTGCAGCAAGTACTGCAGCTTGTCCTTCCGCATGATCTCGTTCAGCACGTAGAGCGGGTTCGAGAGCACGGTCTTGAGCACGCTGCCGTAGCCTTCTTCGCCGGTTGCCCACAGGCCCTTGTACATGCCGGGGAACCACCAGCTGCCCGCGCGATCCATCAGCGCGCGCAGCGCCAGGAACCAGCCCAGCGACACCACTGCCATGATGGTGCCGGCGATGGGGCGGTGACCGGTGAGCAGCAAGAACACGCCGCCCACCGCCAGCCCGATGGGCACGTCTTCGCGCATGACCATCGCCGCGAAGAAGGCGAAGGCGAAGACGACCCACTTCTTGCGCTCGGCCGCCCAGAAGGTCGAGAGCACGAAGAAGATCGAATACGACAGGTACTTCGACTCGACGAAGTTCGAGCAGTGCAGCGGGTAATACTCCAGGTAGGCGAGGGCGATGGCCACCGCCGCCCAGTCCGAGACGTGGCGCCGCGCGAAGCCGAAGAGCGGCAGGGCGCCTGCGCCCAGGAACACGCCCTGGAGCACCATCAGCGTCTCGGGCCGGGGGAAAAGCGCGTAAATCGGCAAGATCACGTACTGGCCGAGCTTGGCGTGGGCGGCCAGGTACTGCCCAGGGGCGTTGCCGTGGGTGACCGTGCTCTCCATGTGCGCGCCGTGCATCGCGCGGAAGATCAGGTTGTTGTCGATCGCCAGATCGAAGTTGTGGGTCCTGAGCTTCTGATGCCAGCGCAGGTTGTAGAAGCTCATGAACGCCGCGTAGCCGACCGCCGCCAGCACCACGATCGTGAGCGGGCCCCACTTCTGCCACCAGCCGGGCAGCTTGTCGCGCAGGCGCCGCAGGCGCTCGAGAAGAGCGTCGGGCAACTCGCAGAGCGAGCGCGAGACCAGCACCTCGGTGGCGAAGGCCAGGCAAAGGACCAGCGGCAGCAAGATGTCGTGCCGGTTGACCCAGGGCTTGGCCCGGAACACTTGCGGCAAGAACGGCAGCAGTATCAGCGGCGACGCAATCCACAACCAGCGTTCGAGGCTGGCCGCCTGCCAGCGCTTCACGCGCGCCGTGACGAGCAGGGCCACGCCGATCAAGATGCCGCCGCCGCCCGCGCCCAGCGTCCAGCGGATCAGGCTCATGCGCCGCGGCATGGCCAGGTCGTTGCCGGCCAGGAACGGCGAGACCCAGCCACCGCCGAAGGTGAAGATCACCCAGGTTGCCAGCGCGGCCCCGAGCAAGAAGCTGAGCGCGAGGATGCGGGCCGTCCGGGCCAGGCCTTGGGAGAAGGCGAGGCGGCGTTCGGCCTTGTCGCTCTCGGCGCTAGGGGGCGGGGGGCTCGGGCCTAGGGACATCGTGCAGTTCCGCGGCGCAGCCAGGGCGTCGCCGCACGACCGTCTTTCGCACGAATCGCCGGCATTTCACAGTAGTGTTCCTTCATGTGGCCGAGCAGCTCGGGGACCGCCCTCAGCGAGACGCCCTTCAAGTGCCCGGGCATGTCGAGAACCACGTCGGGCCGCGTCTCGGTCAGGTCGGCGAAACCGTCACCAATACCAGAACGGAGGTCGTCTCGAGCCCCGCCTGCGCGGACCACAAGGGTCCCCCGGAACGAGGCCATTCTGGCGAGCGGGCGAGCGAGCGCCTGCTCCGCCCCCTCCCCTTCGCCGCTGTCGCTCCGCCGCCGGATCCGCAGAACCCACTTCGAATCCGTTTCCGTCACGCACGCCACGCTGCTGACCCACGCGGCCGGTTGCAAGAATTGGGGTCGTGCGCGGGCGGCGACCCCGGATGGTCAGACGGCCGGCGACGTCGGGTGGCGTCTCGGCCGCCCTCTGTGTAACGGTGCGCCGCGAGCGGCGGTGCCGCACTGCCCCGCTGGAAAGTGACATGAGCCCGGAAGCGCAAAGCCCGCCCGACGCGAAACCCGACACGGTCTCGGCGATCCGGCAGGGCGTGACCGGAGCCGCGCTGATCGTCGGGGCCCTGACGTCTCTGACGCTGGCGATCATCCAGTGGAGCCTACAAAGCGAGCTCAAGGAGTTCGTCAACGCCAACGTCCTTCCACAACCGAAGCGCCTGCTGGCCATGATGGTGAGCCTCGTCGCCTCCGGCACCGTCGTGATCGGCCTCTTGGCATTCGCCATCGTGAAACGAGCCGCCGCGGCGCCGCGTATCCTGCGCTGGGGCAAGCTCTCGAGTCCGCTCATCGTCAGCGTGTTCGTGCCGTCGCTCTACTACCGCGGCGCGTGGAAGGGGCCTGCGGAACTCCCGTACTTGGTGATACTGGCGGTTGCCGGGCTGGTCTTGGAGCAACTTCTCGCGGTGTCGCTGCCGGAGTTTGGCGCGTTTCGCTTCGACTCACCTCGTTTCGAGCGTGCTCGGCGCTTGCTGCGCTGGCTACCGGCGGCGCTGGTCACGGTGGGCATCGTCTACTACGCGGTGCTGATCGGTCGCTATACGTTGATGACCCATGTCGGGATGTGGACGAGCACGGCGGACCTCGGGGAGTACGACAACCAGTTCTTCAACTCGTTGCACGGGCACCCGTTCCGACTGCCGGCCTCCGAGGGGAACTTGCGTGATTGGAGTGCGCTGAAGTTCCACGCGGACTTCATCATCTACGTGCTCCTGCCGTTCTATGCCATCAAGCCCGGGCCCGAGTCGCTGTTGATCATTCAGACGGTGCTGGTGGCGCTGACCGCGCTGCCCATCTATCTGTTCGGGGCGAGGCGCCTCCCGCGCTGGATCGCCGCCGTCGTGGCGCTGTGTTTTCTACTCCTGCCAGTGATCCAGCGCCCCAATTTCTACGATTTCCACGCCGTTCCCATCGGCATGTTCTTCATCGCTTGGGCGGTGCTGTTCCTCGACCGCATCTTGCACGCTGAACGCTCGCTTCGACGAGACTACGTCTTCTTCTGGAGTTCGTTCGCGCTGGCACTGGCCTCTCGCGAGGACATCGCCTTTGGCATGGTCGTGATCAGCTTGTTCTTGTTGTTCTACGGCAAGCGCCTGCGCCTGGTCGCGACGATGCTGGTGCTCTCGGCCAGCTACTTCGTGGTGATCAAGTTCGTGATCATGCCGCGCATCGGTGTGGTTTGGTACCACGCGATCTACGACGACCTGAAGGCCGTCGGGTTCAAGAACTACGGAGCCGTCGTGGCGACCATCTTGACGAACCCGATCTTCGTCCTGCGCAGCATGGTCAAGGAGCCGAAGTTGCTCTACCTGCTGCACATGACGGTGCCCGTGCTTTGTCTGTGGGTCCGGCGCCCGTATTTGCTGATAGCAGCGGTGCCAAGCGTCTTCTTCACGCTGATGGTGACCAACCGCCCACCGATGTACCAGACCTCGTTTCAGTACGCTTTTGGCTGGTTCCCGTACATCGTGACCGCCAGTATCCTGGCACTGGAAGGCATCGGGAAGGTTGCGGGAGCGCGCCGTCAAGCGGCGGCGGCACTGGCACTGATCCTCGTCGCCACCGGCGCCGGTTTCCAGTACGGCCTCCTTCTCGGTGGCAAGACCATCGTCGGCGGCTTCGCCGAGAAGCGCGTCACCGTGACCCCGGAAGAGGTCCAGCGATACCGGGAGCTCAAGCGCCTGGTGGCGCAGATTCCACCGGACGCTTCGGTGAGCGCCACGGCTGGAGAAGGCCCGCACGTCTCGACGCGGTTGATCCTGTACAACCTCGGCTACGCCCTCGGGGACAAGCCTGACTACATCCTTTTCCACAAGTCTCTCTCGAAGGGCGAAGCCCAGCGCGTACTCCCGGTGGTCGAGTCGGGGGACTACGGCTTGGTGGAGGAGCGCGACGTATTCATGCTCTTGCGGCGTGGCCACGACGTCACGAAGAACCCGCGGGTACTCGAGGTCTTGCGCCAGCGTTGAGCGAACCGTGTTGGGTGGCGGTGGCGATGATGCGGCCGCGTGAACCGCGAGCTCTGGCGGCGAAGCGTTGCCACCGGCGAATTGATTGGCACGAACCTCGCGCCGGGTGCGAACATCCGCGGCGCTTCACGGAGAACGCGCCCTCGGTAGAAACATGCGAAAGCCCACCCGCGCAATACTAGTCCCGCTGGTCGCGCTCGGCATGACCGTCGCGGCCGTGGTGGTAGTAGCCAGCATTCATTGGTTCTACGTTCGTAGACCCAACATCGTCGCGGTTGATGACGGATACACCGTTGCGCTGGCGGAGCGTTTGATCGACCTACACTGGTTGCCGTACGTGGACGGGTGCAGTCACCGCGGACCGGTGCTGTACTGGACGGCAGCGCTCGGCCAGGCGCTTTTCGGCCGCTATAGCTGGGCGAGCGCACGCTGGCTCATGATGCTCGTTTCCCTGGTCACGGTGGGGGGGCTCTGCGGCGCCGGGTTCGCGGCGCGCTTGCCGCTCGCAGGTGGGATCGCCAGCCTGATGTTTGCGTTCCTGGCGCTGGTCGGTCATCCGACTGCGGATGGGGCGGCGGTGCTCGGCGAGAACGTCGCGTCCGCGTTTGGTGCCGTCGCGCTCTGCTTCTGTGCCTGGGCGGTGAACTCTCGAGCATCCCTACGGGTTCGATTGGCGCTCTTCGGGCTGTCCGGGGCGTCGATCGCGCTCGCCGGCCTCACGAAGCAGACCGCGCTGCCGCTCGCGTTGCCTCTCTTCGCCTGGAGCGCTGCGCATGCGCTGTCGATTGAAGGTGCAACCCGGCGTGAGCGGTGGCTCGTGTCTGCGGCGTTCCTGGCGGGCTGTGTGCTGCCGTGCGCGGTCGTACTGGTTCGCTACGCAATCGCGCGCGAGCTAGGCACGTTCTGGTACTGGTTCTACACGTACAACGCCGAGATCTACGCGAAGGTGAGCCCAGACACGCCTTACAGGAAGGGACTCGACGTTTGGCTGCGCGAGCACACGTGGATGGTGGCGCTCACCACGCTGGTTGCAGCCTGGGGGATCGTACGCCCCCTCACATCCACCGCGTCGCTTCGGGATCTGCCGCGAGCTCACGCGGCGGCTGGCTTGGAGGTGTCGGTCGCGTGGATGGCACTCTTTTCCATCGTGCCGATGGTGTTGGCCAAACGCTTCTGGCCCTCCTACGAGCTCTTGCCCTTTCCATATGTCGCCATGGGCGTCGCGGTCTTGGTCGCGCGCTCGGTGAGCGTGAACGCGCGGGACGCGGACTTCTGGCCTCGGTTCAGCGGCGTCGCGTTGCTCGGCACCCTGCTCGTGGGGTGGGTCGGGTACACCGCCAAGTCGAAGCTGAACGACTTGGTTGAGCGCCGCAGAGCGGGCGGCTACCAACCGGCGCTGCCAGAACCGATCTGCGACCTGGTGGACAAGTACAGCAAGCCGGGAGAACCGCTCTTCGTTTGGGGATTCGATGGAGACATCTACGTCACATGCCATCGGGCCCCTGCCACACGATTCACCTATCTCACGCTGGTCGCCGGCACGGTGCCGCCAGCCTGGTCCGCTCCGAGGCCAGAGTGGGTAGCGCGTGATTCCCGCCGTCACTTGCTGGAAGACCTGCGGATGACAACGCCCCCGGTCGTGCTCGACATGCCCGGGAAGATGGGCAACGTGTCACTGTCCGTCGTTCCAGAGCTCGTGGGGTACTTGAACGCGAACTACTGCGAACAGGGAAGTGCGGTCGCGAAAGACGGTCGCAAAGCCGCGGTCTGGGTACGCAGAGATCGATGTGCAGCACAGTAGTCATTCGCCTTTGGCGCAGGGCAACAGCCGGATGCCTGGCTGCGCCTGGCAACCGCTCTCCATTCTGATACCTCGGACTGGTACCCTGCGCCGCGGCGGGTTGTGGTGACCACATGGCCGACTGCATGTGCTCCACGCAACCGGCACGCTCGCCCTGCTCGCGTGGGCGCTCGAATCGAAGAGCCCGCGGGTTGCCATAGCGGCCCTGCTGGTCGCCTCGCTGGGGGCCCTGACGAAGCAATACGCAGCGGGCGCCGTGCTGGGGGTGCTGGTTGCCTTGTTCGCACGGGTCCCCGAGTTTCGGCGACCCGCAAGGCGCTTTCGGCTTCCAGCCGGATCTGAACAGCGCGTCGGTCCGGGTGCTGGTGCCGAAACGCCAGCGGTGAGGCGGCGCGCCGCACCGCGTCGTCGCCGCCCGGGCCCGCCCGACTTGTCCTGACCCCGGGCAGCCGGCACACTTCGGCCATGTGGCAACTTAGGGCGTTGGCTGCGTCGACCGTGGCGTTTGCGCTGGCGTGCTCCGCGGCGAGCAACGACAGCCCCTCGGACGGCGTCGGCGGCAGCGGTGCGGGCAGTGGTGGTGGTGGCGGCATCGGTGCCGGCGGCGGCAGCGGCGGGCTGATCGGCACCGGCGCCGGCACCGGCACGGGTGGCGGCGGAGGGTTCGCGGGCAACTCTTGCGCCGAGGTCGTTCAGGAGGCGAAGAACACGCTGCCGGTCGACGTGATCTGGGCGATCGACACCTCGTGCAGCATGTCGGAAGAGACCGCGGCCGTGAAGGCCAACATGAACAAGTTCTCGCAGATCATCTCGACCGTCGGCGTGGACGTGCGCATCGTGGTGATCGCCGAGCAGTGGCAAGCGTCGCCGGTGCCCGGGTTCATTCCCGAAGAGGGGATCTGCATCGACAAGCCGCTCGGCTCGGGCCAGTGCCCCGGCGACACCAACTTCCCCAAGTACGCCCACATCTACGAGACGGTCGCCAGCACCGACGCCCTCTTGAAGTACCTGGAGCAGTACCCTTCTTACAAGAACATGCTCCGGCCCGAGGCGGTGAAGATCTTCACGGTGGTGACCGACGACAACTCTCAGATGCCCGCCGCCGAGTTCACCACCAAGCTGAACGCGCTGGACCCGGCGATGATCAAGCCCACGCAGTGGAAGATGTACGGCATCTATTGCTTCAGCGACTGCCCGAGCGCCGCCAAGCCGGGCACCGTCTACGCCGAGCTGGTCAAGCAGACCAGCGGCGTGTCCAGCGACATGTGCGCGCAGAACTTCAACCCCGTCTTCGACCAGCTGGCGAAGGGCGTGGTGGGCGCCGCCAAGCTCGACTGCGCCTGGGCCATCCCACCGCCCACCGGCGGCGAGAAGCTCAACCCGAACAAGGTGAACGTGATCTTCACGCCCGGCGGCGGCA
>Ga0138256_10001163_pt1 | contig 28297 bp, 23 predicted proteins | sample KNB2016incub_MG_FD_105486 | JGI IMG/M metagenome (GOLD analysis project Ga0138256, IMG submission 105486) | Active sludge microbial communities from wastewater in Klosterneuburg, Austria - KNB2014incub_MG | ecosystem: Engineered > WWTP > Activated sludge > Unclassified | place: Austria...
AGTTCACGCAATTCAATTTGCCCGCGATCGTTTGGCAGGTCGATCCGCAGTCGTCCCAGATTGGCATAGTCGGTTCGGTAATTCTCTTCCAGGCGTACCAACAGGTCGAATCGCCGTTGGCCTTCCAGCACCTGCGACACGACCTCGCCCTGCAGCGCAGTCTGAAGAATCTGAGCCACATACGCGCGCGTGAGTCCATAAAACGCGAGGTCATCAGACCGCAGTTGGATATGCAATTCCTCGGTCTGCCGAATGGGTTCCACGATTGGCGGAGTTACACCCGGTACGGATTGCAGCGTATTCTTCACCTGTTCAGAGAGCTGTTGCAGCGTGTCCAGATCGTCGCCATGAATCTTGATAGCAATCTGTGCGTAGACACCGGAAACCATGTGACTGATCAGGTGCGCCAGCGGCTGCTCGACTTCAATATCAACGCCAGGCGCTTCGTCACCCAACTCGTCGAGCAATTTTTTCAGGATCTCTTCACGCTGACCCCGGATGTCCGGATTCATGCTGAGAATGTATTCGCCCGTGTTGACTGGTGATGCATGCTCATCCATTTCCGCTCGGCCAGTCCGACGCACAAAGTTCAGGATGGATCCGTTAGGATTTTTTTCCGACTTTTGCATCTGTCGCAGTTTCTGGTCAATAACACCGGAGACCTGATTAGAAGCATTCAGTGAAGAGCCCGGCGGCAATGTCAAATTGATCTGGACACTGCCCTCGTCAAATTGTGGAAGAAAGTTGCGGCCAAGTTGTGAGAGTTCCCATCCGGCGTATGCGACTGTCAACCATGTGATCGCCATCAGAAACAACGGATGAGCAATGCTGAACCGAATCAGATAGCCAGCACCCCACTTGAATCCACGCAGCAGTAGGCCGTCGTGTTCAGCGTGTGTCGCCCGCGATTGTGGCAACAGATAAAAGGACAAGACAGGAGTGACGGTAAGGGAGACCACGAGCGATGCGAGGATCGAAACAATATAGGCCACACCGAGCGGCGCAAACAATCGTCCTTCAACTCCCGAGAGTGCAAACAGGGGCAGAAAGACGAGAATCACCACCGCCGTTCCGAAGACGATGGCACTGCGAATTTCTTTACTGGCTTCGTAGACCACAGTCATTGCCGATTTTTGATTCTCGATTTTCGATTGTTCTGAAGCGGCAGCTCCGTTCAATCGACAATCATCAATCGCCATTCGCCAATTCCTCAGCCGCCGAAAGATGTTTTCCACGTCCACAATGGCATCATCGACCAGTTCGCCCATTGCCACGGCGATGCCTCCGAGTGTCATCACGTTGATCGAAAGATGCGTTCCTGTGACCATGCCCCAAAGTCGAAACACGAGCGTCGTAATGACGAGAGACAATGGAATTGCAGTGAGTGTGATGAACGTGGTTCGAAAGTTCAGCAGAAACAAAAACAGGATGATCACGACCAGCACCGCTCCAATAACCAATGCCTCGCCGACATTGAAAATGCCACGATCGATGAAGTTCTTCAGTCGAAACAGTTCGGAGTTGATCACGATATCGGCGGGCAGTGACGCTTCGGCTTCCTGAAATGCTTGGGCCAGGCTGTCCGTCAGTGATCGTGTATCCACATGTGGCTGCTTCACAACCGTGAACACGACGCCCGGCAGGCCGTTCACGCTTCCATCACCGCGTTTGAATTGTCCTCCCTCGACGATTTCAGCCACCTGTCCGAGCAGAATTGATCGATCTTCATGAACCTTGATCGGCACCTGACGCAGATCGCTCAGAACTCGGTGAACGTCCGGGCCAAGGCGTCCAAGGATACGAATCGGTCGTTCTGTTTCACCCTGCACGGCGAATCCACCGCTGGTATTGATGTTGCTCTCTTTGAGAGCCTCCTCAACCTCTTGCAGAGTGATTCCGTATTCCAGCAGCGCCGTCGGATCAATCAGTACCTGGTATTGTTTCTTGTCGCCACCCAGCAGAAACACTTCCGCGACACCCGTGACTTTCAGGATACGTGGACGCACGATCCAATCAGCCGTGGTCCGGAGGGCCATCTGGCGACTGGCGACAGTGGGGAATTCGACATCGTAGGATTTTCCGCCGATTGTGATGTTTGCCCGGCGATCCGTCTCTGTCGAATTCAAGTCGTCATTCTGTTCCGGGACGTGCCATTTCATCGCGTCCACTGCGACCGGCTGCCACGTGGCCACGCGATGTCGGTCGATCGGTCGCCAGATCCGAACCTGGTCGGCTGTGGATTCGCCAGCGACACGTTCTGCCATCAGATCAGTTCGCTCAATGGGAAACAGTTCGCCGCCGCGCGGCCCTTGCTGGCGGTACAGTCCCGCCACAACAATCTGCCCCATGATCGACGCCGGCGGAGTCATTTGCGGAAGGATGCCTTCGGGCAAAACGCTGCCCAAGGTTGTGAGTCGTTACTGAACGGTTTGCCGGGCTGCACGAATCTCGGTGTTCCAGTCGAATTCGATATAGATCACATTCAAACCGGCCGTTGACTGACTGCGCACAGCCTGAACGCCGCTGGCTCCAAGCAGTGCAATTTCAATCGGTTGCGTGACAAGGGTTTCAACTTCCTCCGTCGCCAGTCCGGGGCATTCCGTAATGATGATGACTCGCGGCCTGTCAAGGTCAGGAAACACATCGATCGGCATTTGAGTGGCGAGATACGAACCGTAGACCATCATGGCGATGCTGATGATCAGCACCAACATGCGATAACGAAGCGCAAAGCGAATTATGGAGTTTAACGTTTTCGATTTTTGATTTTCGATTGATGATTTCGGGATTTCCGATTGGCGATTTTTGATTTTCGATTGAGGTCGTGGTAAATCGAAAATCGTCAATCGCCAATCGAAAATTCCTCACTGTTGTGCTGATTTTCTGGATGCCACCATGATGGCTGTCAGTTGATTTGCTTCGTCCATTAGTAACTCGACTCGTTCTTTGGGCAGGAGTTCCCCATCGACGATTAGTTCCATCCAGTAGCCGCGTTCGTCTGATTCTTCGATCACGATACCAAGCTTCGCCACAAACTCGGCCTTTGATCTTCCACGACAAGCCGCACGATAATTGGCACCGACGGATGTCGCCGATCGAATCAACTGTTTTCCGATGACTCGTCCTGCAGTGGTCTCCGGCAATGCCCCCACCAGTTTCATTGCCCGCAAGGCAAACGCTTTCGTCCGCTGTTTCAATTCCGTCTCATTCATTCCCGCCCCCCGTACTTCAATCGAAAATCGCCAATCAAAAATCGAAAATCAATGCGCAGCATGAACGGTGCCGTCGGCATGAACATGAACATCAGCACGAATTCCGCTTGCGGCCTGAGCTTTCATGACACGATTAAGTGACGCCGCAGCACTTTGTGCGAGATATAGTCCGGGCTTCACGCTGCCGTCGTTGCCAAGCACCGTCTCCAGGCGTTCTTCATGCAGAACATGCACGGGCAACCGATTGAACAGGTCACCATTCTGCTGGAAGACATACGCTTCCGGACCTTCACGAACCACGGCGGCCGCTGGCACCACAATGACGTCCCTGAGTTCCTCAACGGGCACATGCAGTCGGACGCGCTGCCCTGGCCGGAACCGCCAGACGACGAATGTCTTGTCATCCTGAACATAAGATCGAGACTGATTTGTCAGTGGCGTGAAAAAGTCAAAAGTGCGGCTGGATGAGTCGATGGAGTTCGAGAGATGTCTGATCCGAAATGTCTGATTGAGTGTCGGCCAGTGGGACGCATCATCTTCGGCAAACTCCATCTCGATCGGCCATCCCTGCTGAGCGGCCTGCTCCAGATACGTGGCTTCTCGCTTGAAGGCAATGACCTTCGATGTAGAGCGAACTATGATTTGCCAGAACCGAAAGTAATTGCCCTGCCTGCACCTGGGTTCCAAGATCGACCTGCAGATCCTGAACTTCATAGGCAATTGATTCTGGTGTGTCTTCGTCAAGTGACGCGGTTTCGTCGGAAGTCTTCGGAGGTGAGGGCTGCGTCTGCGTCAATGACTGAACCGACAGTGCTGGAGGAGCGACGACATCAATCGAGGCGATAAACCGCCCCTCCTGAATCTCACCGATCTGTGCAGGATTGAGTCCCCGCGTCAGCAAATCCTGACGATATCCATCAATCGCCGCCTGCTGCCTTTTCAATTGCTGTTCAAGTTCGATCAGCTTTGCCTGCGACAGCCCACCATTTGCTGCAAGCGGACGGAGTCGTTCGAGTTGCTCGTTAATCAACTCTGTTTCGCGTATGGCTCGGAACAACTCCGACTGCGTATTCTGCAGGTATTCACTAATCAGTCGCAACGAAAACAAACGGTCTCCAGGACGGACGGTGTCGCCGGGAAATGCGTGGACCTGCGTCACAACACCAACGGCGGGCGATGTGACTCCCCGATCAGACAACCCAGGACGATCGACGAATTCTCCCGGAACAAGGATTTTGCGCCAGAACGACTGCGGCTTCACTGGCTTCGAAACCAACTTCAGATTCTGGCGTGCCTGCGGACTCAATTTCAGCACTTTGGGTTCTTGAATCGGCGGCGGACTGGCCTTCTCAGTTGAGGCTATTGGTGCTGATACGCGAAATACTGCTTTCAAGCGATCCTGGTACTGGAATCCAATCCCACCAACGGTAACGAGCACAAGAAACAACACGACCCATCGAAGCAAACGGGGCAGACGAGACATAGATCACCAGAGTCGCTGGAGCCAGACAGTCAGCCAAAGCAAATGCCGACATTACGCGGGCGCACTGGCTGCACTCGAAGTTGGACATCGTCCTGCAAGATACGGCCATTGACCGCAGCGAGGACGAAACGAGTGTTATCTGTCGATTTACAGGCGCAGCATGTGCGGCAGAACGACCAACGGCGCAAAAATGCTGCCTTCTGGCGGCCCGGTTTCACTGTACGCAACAAACTGCGGGAGGAACGAATCTGCAACGCGACCGAAATCTTAATCGAGCACTGAAATGCCGTCAGAAGCAGGCAATTCGACCCGTTCAACGGCGGAGGTCAGTACATCACAACCAACGTAGAATGCACTCTCTTCATGATCCGACGATGGAACGATCGGAGTCGGCAATTCAGCATGATTCTCATGCCGGTGGGAATGACCATGCTTGTCAGCATTGCGATCCGAAGAATGCGAATGGCCCGTCACGTGGACGTGAGCACGTTCCGCGTGGTCTGCATCAGATGGCGAATTCTCATGCGCGTGGCAATGCGGAACGGCAACTCCTCGGAGCAATAATTGGATAATTGCCAGAATTATGATCGTCGCACGCACAGAACCATCCCTAAGAAGCACGGCAGAAGTCTAGGTCGAAGTACTTTGGATAACAAGTTTCCTGACTCTAGCGGATTCTATGTGTTGGCCATGTTGAGAACGAGAACCGCGAATAAACGCGAATGGACGCGAATGCAATACTCAAAATTCGCGTTCATTCGCGTCTATTCGCGGTTGAAAAACACAGCACATAGAATCCGGTAGAGTCAGCAAGTTTCATTTGATGATTCAGATATCCTCCGTGTCGAAATCGTCGCATCCTTGAACTTGCACAGCCTGAAAATCAAAGGCGATGCCATCGAATTGTGTAAAACCGGCACGCCGAATGAAGTTTCGGATGTGCGTCAGCGCGCGTCGATGGCGCACTACGAAGCAGGTTGGTCGTCAGTGAATACGGGCTGATTTTCGTGTCAATCTGCGAACACGGTGGCAAGATCAGCTGCATTCAAAGACTCCGGCTGGTGCCCCTTGTATTCGCCGTCGTGCATCGCGGGAGACCACACGAGCCGGGCATCGAGTTGCCGTTCGGCGAAGAACCAGAGTGCCTCTCGTGCTCCCGTCCGGGCCGGTTTTGTGGATCGAATTGAAGCCGATGCCGGTTGTTGACAACAAAAAAAATGCTCGGATCGCAGAGACCGATGTGGGTTGCAAGCATGATTCCGCAGAGGTCGGGCGCAGATGTTACGAAAATGAACGACTGACTCAGTCGTGATGCTGCGTGCTCGCCAGTCGCATTATCAGCAGTTGGAAACGCCGGACGCAGGTCACGCCGTGGGGAAACATAGCACGAGAATAAGCCACCCACTGTGTGGAAGGGGACGGCAGCGGAGTCGGGTTGAGGCACCGAAGCGGAGCAATCGCGGATCCTCTATGCCCGAAGGCAGCGTTGATTTGTCAGGGAGGTGGAGCCCGACCCGCGACGGGTCGGGCAACCGCATTGCCTCTACTTCTTTTCAAACTCCGCGTCGATGACATCGTCGTCACCGCTCGTGGCTCCGGCAGGGGCCGCGTCGCCGCCTGGGGCACTTCCCTTGTCGGCGTGCATGTGCTGGGCCAGGGCCTGTGAAGCCTGCATGAGTTCATCACAGGCGGTTTTGATCGCAGCAGCGTCAGTCCCTTCTGCGGCTTTCTTCACCTTCTCCATTGATCCTTCAACGGCTGATTTCGACGAAGCGTCCAGTTTGGACGCATGCTCCTTCAGTGTCTTTTCCGTCTGATGGACCAGCGCGGACGCCTGGTTCTTTGCGGCCGCCAGTTCCTGTTTCTTCTTGTCTTCATCGGCGTGCGATTCCGCGTCTTTGCGCATCCGTTCGATTTCTTCCGGAGACAAACCGCTGGACTGCTTGATTTGCACGGAGTGTTCTTTGCCGGTCGCCTTGTCCTTGGCAGACACGTTCAGGATACCATTCACGTCGATGTCGAATTTCACTTCGATTTGAGGAACACCGCGCGGAGCGGGTGGGATGCCGTCGAGGTTAAATTCGTCCAGCACGCGATTGTCGGCTGCCATCTTGCGTTCACCCTGGAAGACTCGCACCGTGACCGCTGACTGGTTGTCAGACGCTGTGGAGAATGTTTCTGTCTTTGTGGTTGGAATCGTCGTGTTGCGTTCGACGAGAACCGTCATGATCCCGCCTTCGGTTTCAATGCCGACAGACAGCGGTGTCACGTCCAGCAGGACCACGTCTTTCACGTCACCACCGATAATGCCACCCTGAATGGCGGCACCCAGTGAGACGACTTCGTCAGGATTAACGCCCTGATGAGGTTCCTTGCCAAACATTTCCTTCACAAGAGCATGGACCTTGGGCACTCGAATCGAACCACCGACAAGCACGACTTCGTGAATATCGCCGGGCTTGAGTTTTGCATCCTTCAGGGCATTCAGCACCGGCTGGCGACAACGTTCTACGAGCGGATCGATCAGTTCTTCGAACTTACTGCGTGAAATGCTGAGTTGCAGGTGCTTCGCGCCGCTGGAGTCCGCCGTGATAAAGGGCAGATTGATATCAGTCGTTTGCTGAGATGACAGTTCTTTCTTGGCTTTTTCGGATGCTTCACGCAGCCGCTGCAGAGCCATAGGATCTTTGCGAAGGTCGATCCCCTGTTCCTTCTGGAATTCTTTCGCGATGAAGTCAATCAGCACTTCATCAAAATCGTCGCCACCAAGGTGCGTGTCACCGTTGGTGCTGAGCACTTCCACAAGTTCATCGCCAACCTCCAGAATGGACACGTCAAATGTGCCGCCTCCAAGGTCGAAGACGCAAATCTTTTCTTCGCGTTTCTTGTCCAGGCCGTAGGCAAGAGCAGCTGCTGTGGGCTCGTTGATGATTCGAGCGACTTCCAGACCTGCGATCTGACCGGCGTCTTTGGTTGCCTGTCGTTGCGCGTCGTTGAAGTAGGCGGGGACGGTAATGACCGCCTTGTTCACCTTGTGCCCAAGGTAGTTTTCCGCAGCTTCTTTGAGTTTGCGAAGCACCAGAGCAGAGATTTCCGGAGGTGTGTAGTCTTTGCCGTGGACATCTACTTTTACATAGTCGGTTTCTCCCCCGACAATCTTGTATGGCACCAGCTTTTCTTCGGACTCTACCTCCCGATGGCGACGTCCCATAAATCGCTTGATCGAATAAATTGTGTTCGAGGGATTCGTCACCGCCTGACGCTTGGCTGGCTCACCAACCAGCGTTTCGCCTTTTGACGTAAACGCGACGACGCTGGGAGTTGTGCGGCTCCCTTCCTGATTCGCAATTACGCGAGGCTCGCCGCCCTCCATGATCGACACAACAGAGTTCGTGGTGCCCAAATCGATCCCGATGATCTTTTCGCCTGAAACTGCCATGACGATTTTCCTCTTTCGAAGTACTCAAAACTTGTAATGGAATTCTCGGGACACCTGGTTCCAGCTGGAGGCCCGACCGAATAGAAAGGTTCATTGTTGGTGAACGTCGCTGTGGAAAAACCTTATGATGTCATTCCCTGGCGGCACACCCGCAGGTAGCAGGTTCTATGCCGATCTGCAGAATTCAATAAAACCGCCTTTTTTTCGTGTCTGGCTTGAACGAAACAGAGATCTTTGGGCACTGCTATGCCAGACTGGCAGGGACGCCCCGTCATCAGACTGGACCAGCAGCTGCAAAATTGGCAGTACGCTAATTCAGTTTGCGGATGTGCCATTCTGGCACTAAAGTAGTGTAGCCTTAAGGGCGAGCACCGATGATTAGCCCATTTGGCCACAAATTTTATCAGATTTCCGAGACAATCAGCAGGCTGCTTGACAGGGAATTTTGCCATCTGTACAAGCCTCGACTGTATTTTTGGCGAGGTTCGGATCCTCACTCAGTGACATTGGTCGAAGAGTGTCGTTTGGCGGGTAAGTGGTTTCGCGTGGTTATCGAGCGCGAGGTCAGGCATGGACACCGGTCAGCACATCTGAGCTGTCGATGACACTTACAAACCGCTCGGTCTGGACAAGCTGATGGCAAAAAAAACGATTGCGAAGAGCCCCGTCAAGAAAGTGGCGAAGAAATCTCCGTCGAAACCGACTGCCAAGCAACGTCCGGTGTCTCGTGGAACTTCTGCGGCTTCTAAAGTACCAGTCAGGAAAGCAGTCTCGAAGAAGGCTGCCAGGCCATCCGCTGGCAAACCGGAAAAGGCAAAGCGAACAAAGCCAGCCTCGGTGGAATCTCAGATTTCGGTCGCCCCGGAGATTGAACTGGCGCATTTGGACGAGCAATTGGTTGGCCTGCTGAACAAGCGTGCTTCCTTATATCTGCAAAAAATGAAGGGTGTCCAGGCTCCTTCAAAAATCGTGTTCAGCGACCTTGATCAACAGCAGGTTTGGGGAATGATCGATCGCCTCAACCAAGGTCCCCTGACGTCCGCCGAATTAAAGACGATTTTTCGGCCTTTGATGAGTGCCGGACGACAAAGAATTCGCAGCATCCGCGCGGCTTATCTGGGTCCAGCTTTCAGTTTCACACATCAGGCCGCAATCTTGCGGTTCGGGGAGGCTGCCGATCTGGTGCCAGTGAGTACAATTGCCACCGTCTTTGAAGAAGTAAATCGCGGCCATGTCGATTTTGGGCTGGTTCCGATCGAAAACAGCACAGATGGTCGCATCGTTGACACGCTGGATATGTTCACACGTTTGCCTCTCCGGATCTGTGGAGAAGTGCAGGTTCACGTTCACCATAACCTGCTCGCTCGCTGTGATCGCAGCGAAATTACCGAGATTTACAGCAAGCCTCAGGCTCTGTCACAGTGTCGCGACTGGCTCGCCAGAAATATGCCGCACGCACGTCAGATTGAAGTGACCAGCACATCAACGGCCGCTCAACTGGCACGCGACAAGCCCAATGTGGCCGCAGTTGCGAGTCATCAGGCGGCGGTGCAGTATGATGTACCGATCGTCGCGGAATGCATTGAAGACAATCAAAACAATATCACGCGTTTTGCGGTCATCGGAGACAGTGTTGCAAAACCGACCGGCTCGGATCGCACAGCCATTCTGCTGCAGATTCCGCACAAACCCGGTTCGCTCTCAGACGCACTGGAGGCCTTTCGCAGAAATAAGATCAACCTGACCTGGATTGAGTCCTTTCCGCTCCGCCAGCCGGCGATCGGATATCTGTTCTTCCTTGATTTCGAGGGACATATCTCTGAACCTCGAATCAAAAGAACGTTGAACGATTTGGAAAACCTTCCACCAGATCGCCTGGAAATCCTCGGATCGTACCCTCGAAGCGAACCGTTGAAGTAGGCTGTGTCAGAAATGTCGCCGGTCACTCCGTCGCTGGTTCGGCAATGACAAAAAACTAACCTCGGAGAGTTTGACAACTGTCGGATCTCCTGTGTTCTCAATCCTTTGAAAGTCCTCCTGGAACATGCGTCGATTTTTGATCGCTGGTAACTGGAAAATGAACACCACACGGCAGTCGGGCGTCTCGCTTGCTGGCGAACTGGTCGCCGTGGTCCCGCAGAACGAAGCCGCAGTGGAAGTTTTGGTCTGTCCGCCATACCCGTACCTAATTCCTGTCGGTGAGAAGGTCAACGGCAGCGCCGTGCAACTGGGAGCTCAGGACGTGTATTTCGAAGCCCCGGGAGCGTTCACCGGTGAGGTGGCCGTCGAGATGCTCAAGGACTGCGGCTGCCACTACGTGATCCTGGGCCACAGCGAGCGTCGCCACGTGCTGGGCGAAACCGACGAAATCACCAATCGCAAAGTACGGGCAGCAATATCCGGGGGTCTGAGGCCCGTTTTGTGCGTCGGCGAGCTGCTGGGCGAGCGGCAGGCAGGACAGACTGAGGAAGTTTTGGATCGCCAGATGCACGGCGGCCTGCTGGGGGTGTCAGAAGTAGAGGCGGCGCAACTGGTCATTGCCTACGAACCAGTCTGGGCGATTGGCACGGGAGTTACCGCGACGCCGGAGCAGGCTGAATCTGCCCATGAACATCTTCGCAATTGGCTGGCAACTCGCTACACTCCAGCGTTTGCGAATCAGGTGCGGATCCTTTACGGAGGCAGCGTGAAGGCTGATAATGCTGAATTGCTGCTGGGGCAGGCCAATGTCGATGGGGCGTTGGTTGGCGGTGCCAGCCTGAAGGCAGCATCATTTGTCCCAATTATTGAGGCGGCTCGAAAGCTGTCTTCCAAGGACTGACCGGCCCGAAATTTATCTGGAGTGAAATGTCAGATGTCGTTTCTGATTGGAAGTTTGAGTTTCGTGTTGTTGTCGGTCAGCTTGTTCATGATTTTGCTGGTGCTCATTCAGCGTGGTCGTGGTGGCGGGCTGGCCGGAGCCTTTGGTGGCATGGGTGGACAGAGCGCGTTCGGAACACGAGCGGGCGACACCTTTACGCGCATTACCATTGTGCTGGCAGTCGTTTGGGTGCTACTCGCTGGTGGCATTGGCATGTTAATGCGGCGCGATGCTGAAGCTTCAAGAACCGGGGCAAATTCTGCGTTTGCGGGCGGAAAAGAAGTGGACGACAAGAAGGATGATGGTGACACTGAGGGAACGGGTAGTACTGCGGGCGAGGGCGACGCAAAAACTGAATCCGGCAAGACCGACGAATTTGTGATCGATAAGGATGGCGATAAGCCAAAGGCAACTGCCACACTGCCGGACGAGAAAAAATCTGACGACGCGGTCCCCGCAAAGGCGGAATCTGACGAAGCTGAAAAGACGACTCCAGAGGTGAAATCGACTCCAGAGGTGAAATCGACTCCCCCGGCTGAAGTGCCTGCTGATGCATCAGATAAGAAAGGCGCTGACGCTGCTCAAGAGAAAGCGCCAAGCGAAGAGCCTGGAAAACCTGAAGCCTCGAAAGAAGCGAATCCCGAGCCAGCGTCTCCAGATAAGACGCCTGCCACAAGTGACCCGAAGCCATAACGACACATTGTGCCTGCGTATGGGGACGGTCGCTGATCCGAGTAGGGCAGTCCTCGCAATTTTCCTGACAACCGATCAGCGAAACAATTGCTCGACACATTCGATCTTTCTGTAAGGTGAACTTAGCGTGCTGCTCAGCATGACGGGATTCGGCAATGCCACATTTGATTCCGAGGGCGTTCACGTCAGTTCCGAAATCAAGTCGGTCAACAATCGCTACCTGAAACTGTCCGTGCGAATGCCGGATTCGGTTGCACGGTTCGAAGCTGAGATCGAAAAACTTGTGCGTTCGCGTGTGGCCCGCGGTTCAATTCAGTTGTCGATTCGCGTTCGTTTTCACGGCGGCCAAAGCGAATTTCGCATCGATCAGGATCTACTGAAGAGTTATCAAAAGCAGTTGGCAGCAATCGACACTGGTGACGGAAATCTCCCGAATCTCGCCCATCTGCTGCAGTTGCCAGGGGTCGTGACTGAAACGGAGTTGCCAGACGATCTTGTGAATTCACTCTGGCCAGCGGTCGAAAAATGTCTTACCGAAGCGCTTGATCATTTCGATGACTTCCGCCGTCGTGAGGGCGAATCAATGCGGCAGGATCTGGATCGGCAGTGCGAAGTCATTGAAAGCGAAGTCAAGAACGTCGCCGCGCTGGCTCCACAGGTTGTGACGGAATATCGCGACAAGATTCTGGAACGAGTTCGCCGCTTGATTTCCGATGCGTCGATTCCGGTTGGAGAAAATGATGTCATCCGAGAGGTGGCACTTTTCTCGGATCGCTGTGATATCAACGAAGAAATTACACGACTTCGCAGCCACACGGAGCAGTTTCAAAGACTGCTGAACGGTAGTTCGTCTCAGGGGCGTAAGCTGGAGTTTATTGGTCAGGAAATGTTTCGGGAAATCAACACAATGGGCTCCAAAGCCAACAATGTAACCATCGCACTGAGTGTTGTGGAGATGAAAACGGCGATTGAGCGGATGCGTGAAGTGCTGCAAAACGTGGAATAGCATCGAGTTACAACGATCTGTTCCCGATGTATGCGAACAGAGCAGGAAGACTGGTGTCAATGGTTCAGAGTGGACAGGAGTGGATTGTTGTCTTGTCGGGCCCCAGCGGCAGTGGAAAAACTACACTGGTCCGGGAATTGGTGTCACGCGCGGAAGTTAAACTCGTCAAATCTGTCTCAGCAACAACTCGTCCGCCGCGTCCGACGGAGATTCACGGAGAAGACTATTGGTTTATGACGGATCCCGAATTCCGTCAAAAACTCGCAGACGACGAGTTTCTGGAACACGCCGAAGTCTATTCTTCGGGATTTCAGTACGGAACCTTGCGGTCGGAACTGGATCGGGCGTGGGCGAAGAATGGATGGGCATTCCTGGAAATCGATGTTCAGGGAGCCCTGAAGGTTATGCAGCGATACCCGAATGCTGTTACGATTTTCCTTCAAACGCCCTCGCCAGCGGAATTTGAGCGGCGACTGAGGGCGCGGGGAACGGAATCAGAAGAAGTCATTCAACGGCGACTGGCGACAGCAGGACGAGAACTGCAGCTGGCCGACCGTTACAAATATGTGGTTGTGAACGATCAGCTGGAAACCGCAGTCAGCGAGATCTGTGCGATATTGAAGGCGGAGGAGATGGCTCGAAATGCTTGATGAATTCCGTGAAGACCAAATTGCCCGCAAAGTTGGCGGACGATTTAAGCTTACTGCCCTGATTCAAAAGCGCATGGTCGCGCTGAATCGTGGCGCGCGACCGTTGGTGGATCTGCAGACAAAAGATCTGATGCAAATCGTGGTGGCCGAGATCATGGGTGACAAAATTTACCTCGACAGTTCAGGTAACGTCAGAACTGCCGCCGACGAATCCCCGCTTGTGGACAAGCTTGACAAATTGTTGATGGCTGACGACGGTGGACCTGACCTCAGCGATCTGTAATCGGTAGTACGGCTACTGAATCCTTCAATGCCCTGAGGAACGAATCCCGTGTCTCAGGGTTGTTTGTTTGCAGGCATTATCATGTCGCATCTTCACAATCGCGAAGTCCTGCTCGGGGTGTCCGGTGGAGTCGCTGCCTTCAAAGCAGCCGATCTCTGCAGTCGTCTCGTCCAGCTCGGCGCGAAAGTGACTGTGATCATGACCGAATCGGCGCACCAGTTTATCGGCGCGACGACGTTTGAAGCGCTGACCGGACGGCCCGTGTACAGTCATGCCTTCGAAGCCCGCGAACACTATCAGGGAGAACACATCGGGCTGGCGCGCCGCGCGCAGATCGTTGTGATTGCGCCAGCGACTGCTCAGACAATCGCAAGACTGGCAAATGGAATGGCCGACGATCTGCTCAGTACAACCGTGCTGGTAACAACCGCGCCAATCATTGTTGCTCCCGCAATGAACTGCGACATGTGGGCTAAACCGGCCGTGCAGCGGAATATGAATCAACTCGTCACTGATGGCTTCCATGTGGTGGGACCGGAAGAAGGCTGGCTCAGTTGCGGTCAAATTGGTGCCGGGAGAATGGCCGATCCGGGACTGATTCTGAAGACCATGGAAGATGTGATTGTCGATGACGGCAGCAGTCCGCAGAGTCGCGACGAGAGCAAAACCGGGTAAGAGGTTCGACGCGGGACAACAATCACTTCAACAGCAGTGGTCCTTCGATCGGAATGAAGCGTGTCGCGGCGTTGATGAGTGATGCCGCTGTCAGTGGTCGGGCACCGTAGACGTCAACGTCTACGTTGTGTGCTTCGCGAAGTTTTTTGACGACGAGGTCAAAGTCACCATCACCCGATGCAAGCACAGCGACATCAACCCGGCTCGCGCATTCGATCATGTCCAGTGTGATCCCGACGTCCCAGTCGCCCTTGGCGGAACCGTCGCGTCGCTGAATGAAGGGTTTGAGTTTCACCTCGAATCCAATGGACTGCAGGATCTGCTGAAACTGGATCTGCTTCGGGTCGCCTCGATCGATTGCATAGGCGAACGCGCAGACGAGTTCTCGGCCCTCAGTAACCTGATCCCAAAACGCCTGGTAATTGAAGTGACATCGGTGAGTCTCCCGGACTGTGTAGTAAATGTTCTGAACGTCTACGAACACCGCGACCTTGTCCATGATGCGTCCTTCCTGTGGACAGTATTCAGCCTTCGTCAGCAGAATCTGTGGGTTGATTCGGGCTCGGGAAATTTTCAAGGCTGATGAAACAGGGTGGCTTGATCCAAATTCTGACGAATGCGGCTAATTTTACTGTCCCAGGTTTGTGTCAAAGACCCCATCCGGCTCGCCCGGATCGGTGAATGTGATGGCGAGCTAGCAATTAACACCCGTTACCCTCTCCCATTCTTCTTGTCCTGCCGCCTTTGGCGGCAGGACAAGAAGAATGGGGTTTTGAGTGGGTTCGTTTTCTAGCTCACCATCATCTTCACCAATGGCACGAGGCCATTGGGGTCGAACTTGGAACGGTCCAACTAAGTGAGCTTCACACATTTTGTGCAGTGGGCACTTCGAAGCCGGGGCGATTAAAATCTTTGAGCAACTGATTGGCTTCGTTAGCAAAATCGCCTGTGTGCGTTTCCGACTTCGGATCAAACGTTAGCCATGGGCCGACGGTGTATTCCGCTTTGTCTTCCGGGATACCGACGCCATCCCGCATGAGTTCGTGCAGTTTCAGAAAGTGTTCGGCGGCTTCCTTGTTGTCGCCGAAGCGTCCCGCCTTTTTGTTGAACGGCACTTTTTCCCCAAGGCGATACGAGTTGTTCATCAGATGACCCAGCACGCAGCCATAATGCGCGTCGTGGACGTTGCCGTTGGCAAGTTCCGGCTTGCCTTCACGGCAGGCAGTGATGAATGCGCCCCAGTTTCCTCCGGGGGTGACTTTTCCTGGAATGATCTGCATTTTCAGCGGTTCCTTTCCTCCGGCCGGATAGTATGTCCCTCGGACGATCTTGCCGCCGTCTTCGAAGTAATACTCGTTCTCCACCTGACGCTCGTATCCTTCGTAGTTCACGTTGCGAACGTTAAAGAACACCTGCTGTCCGTTTGGATACTCGGCAATTCCCATCATTGTATTGGGTGTCTCGCCCTGATCATTCCACTTGAATCGACCGCCGATCGCCATTGCCCGCACCGGATGAGTCAGTTCTTTGTCCAGCGCCCAGCGAGCGATATCCAGCTGATGAGTTCCCTGATTGTTGAGATCCCCGTTTCCGGTCTTCCAGAACCAGTGCCAGTTGTAATGCACATAGTTGCCGTGGAACTGATCGATCATGGCCGGTCCGCGCCACAGGTTCCAATCCAGATTTGCCGGCGGATCAGAAATCGGTTTGAATCCGATACTGTTGCGCTCCTTGCAGCAGTAGCCGTAGGAGACCTTTAGCGGCCCAAATTCTCCGGCCTGAATCGCTTCATGCAGCCCGGCGATTTTTGCGTCGCTGCGACTCTGAGTACCATGCTGAATGACGACGCCGTATTTTTGTTGCGCTTCGACACAGATGCGACCTTCGCCGACATCGTGGCTCATCGGTTTTTCGACGTACACGTGCTTGCCGTGCTGAGCCGCCCAAATCGTAATCAGCGAATGCCAATGATTCGGCGTTGCGACTGAGATCGCGTCCAGGGTCTTGTCTTCGAGCGCCTCGCGAACGTCGGCAATCCCTTTTGCCTTGAAATCATCACCCTGCCTCGACTGCAGGCCCTTCATCGCTGAAGCGAGTACTTTTTGATCCGGATCAATCAGGTACGCGATCTCAACGTTGGGTTGACTCAGCCAACCGCTGATGTGACTTTGTCCTCGTCCATTCAACCCGGCGACCGCAATTCGCAGCCGATCATTCGCTCCGAGGATTTTGCCGGAGGCCCGAGTTCCTGTGAGCAGCAACGAAGCGCCCGCAGCCGTAGAGTTTTTGAGGAACGCTCGTCGAGAGAAGCCAGTCATGGGCAGAGCCTTTCGAATTGGTGGTGGGATAGAGGGGTGGGATTTGCGATTGGTGAATTACGATTGACGAATTGTAAACTCTTCCTCTCCAACTTATCAATTGCCATCAACTGATCACGCCCAGTGTGCGTCCGACTTTTTCAAACGCTTCGACGGCGCGTTCCAATTGAGGTCGCGTGTGGGCCGCTGACATTTGAGTTCGAATTCGAGCTTCACCTTTCGGTACGACAGGAAACGAAAAGCCGACGACGTAAATCCCCAACTGCAGCAGTTCGTCGGCCATCCTTGTCGCCAGCGCGGCGTCGCCAATCATCACGGGTGCAATCGGATGTTCGCCGGGCAGGATGCGGAATCCAAGACTGGTCATGGCGGAACGGAAATATGTCGTGTTCTCGCGCAATTGATTCCGCAGCTGATCAGATTCGCTCAGCAGTTCCAGCGTCCGCACGGATGCAGCCGCGATCGGCGGAGCCAGCGTGTTTGAAAACAGGTAAGGGCGAGATCGTTGCCTGAGCAAATCGATCAGCGGTTTGTGACCGCTGGTATAGCCGCCGCTGGCACCACCCAGCGCCTTGCCCAGTGTTCCCGTGATGATGTCGATGCGTTCGGTCACACCAAAGTGCTCGGGTGTTCCACGACCATTTGGTCCCATGAACCCGACGGCGTGCGAATCATCAACCATCACGACAGCGTTGTACTTGTCCGCCAGAGTGCAGATGTCCGGAAGATTGGCGAGGTATCCGTCCATGGAAAAAACGCCGTCGGTCGCGATCATGCGAAATCGACAGTGCGCACTGGCTTTCAACTGTTCCTCCAGATTGGCCATATCGTTGTTGCGATACCGAAACCGCTGCGCCTTGCAGAGCCGGACGCCATCGATGATGCTGGCGTGGTTGAGTTGATCCGAGATGATGGCATCCTGATCGCTCAGCAACGTCTCGAACAATCCTCCGTTGGCGTCAAAGCACGAACCATAAAGTATGGTGTCGTCAGTCTGCAGAAACCTGCTGAGTTCCCGTTCCAGAGTTTTGTGAATCGTTTGCGTCCCGCAGATGAACCTGACCGACGCCATACCGTAGCCCCAGCGATCAAGCGCCGCATGGGCCGCTTTGATGATTTCCGGGTGGTCCGCCAGCCCCAGATAGTTGTTCGCGCACAGATTCAGGACCTCACGATTGTCATTGAGTCGGATGTCGGTCTGCTGAGGCGAATCGATGGTGCGTTCCGCCTTGAAGAGTCCCTGCTGGCGGATGGATTCCAGTTCGGCTGTGGCGTGTTCAAGAAATGGCGTCATCATTGAGTCCAAAAATTGTGAATACCGGTACGACCGTTGCAAACGGTACTTTATGCAAAACACGACCGCTCGCCACCTGACGACGCAAAATCTGGCTGTCTGGCTGACCTGTCAATCAGATCACCGGGCGAATTCCCCCCAACTCGTCGGCAAATCTGCTAAAGTCTGCTGAGGATCGTTGCGAGACGTGAATCGACCATCCTACATTGTCGATAATTGCAGGAACTGCATTCGTCGTTTGAACTTCCAACGGTTGAGATTGTCACAATGTCCAAGAAACAACTGATAGTGCTCACCTTCATTGTTGCGGCTGTGCCGGCATCGGCCCTGCTGGTCAAGATGCTGTTCAGCATGTTGCGTTTGCTGAGCGACCAGTCCGGCGCGACACCCCTTTTGTGGGTTGCGTTTGTGATTTGTCTGCTGGGAAGTGTGTTTATCGCGCTGCTGCCCCTCTTTCTGTGGCTCTATTATCCTGCGGAAGGCTTTGCGGTTGCCGGAAATGCAGGGGCGATGGCTGCTCCTGAAACGGGCGGACCAGAATTCAACGCAGGGAGCGACGACGAGGATGAATTTGAAGAGGATGAGTCTGCAGATGACGAGGATGACGGAGAGCGACTCTTCGACGATGACGACATGGAAGCCGACGACGATGAATTCGACGGCGGATTCGACGACGAAGAATAGTCGGCGTTTGTGATCTGTCATTGAGCTACTTCACGCGGTGCAGACTGAGGTACTTTCAAAGGCGACGTTTTCCATGTCCCTTCTCCCCCTCACCCTAGCCCTCTCCCCCGTGGAAAACGTGTACAGTTGGAAAAACAATTGCGGGGGAGAGGGGACAATCGCAAGAAAATCCACAGCCTCATTTCTGACCGCGACTCTTCCGCATTCCAAACTTTGCCCATGGTGTCTCCCATTCGCGACTGCTACGACGCTCCTGGCTACTGGGATCTTGCGTTTAGTGACGAAACAATTCCGGAAGCGGATTTTCTTGAAGCCGCCGTCAGGCAATTCTATCCGCAGCCCGCGACTTCGATTCTGGAACTGGGATGCGGCGGCGGTCGTCAGACGCTGGAGATGACGCATCGAGGCTACGACGTCACGGCACTTGACCTCAATGCCGCTTGCGTGAAATGGACTCAGCGCCGACTTCATCGGGTCCGGCGATCTGCGAACGTGCTCTGCGGGGACATGGCGGATTTTGAACTTGCCGCTCCGGTCGATCTCGCGCACTGCCTCGTCAACACGTTTCGACATCTGACAAGCGAACATGCCGCGCGGCAACATCTGCAATGTGTCGCTGCCACGTTGAAACCTGGAGGACTTTACGTACTGGGATTTCATCTGTTGCCGCCAGATGCCGAAGAATTCGACTGCGAACGCTGGACGATTCACAGGGGCTCGACTCGTGTGACGACGACCATTCGAGTCCTGGAATTCAGCCGACGCACCAGACTTGAAACGGTCCGCTTCAGCCTGAAAGTGACTACTCCCCGCAAAATCGTGCGTCTGGCGACCGATCACCGCTTGCGAATCTACCGTGCGGATCAGTTTCGCCGATTACTGCGAACTGTGCCTGAGCTTGAACTTCTTGGCGTTTACGATTTCTGTTACGAACTTTCAAATCCTCTTCCGCTGAACGACGACCTCGGTGACGCAGTGTTTATACTTCAGCGTCGGTAGCCGAATCGGACCGACCTCCAAATCATTCATTGCAAACAAGGAACCATTATGAGTCGATCACAGGGAAATGTTGCCGCAGATTCTCTTGAGTTGTGTCTGGGTTACGCAGAGCGTCTTTTGAAGGATGTGACTCCGGAACAGTTCGGAAGACTTGCCGTCGTCAATGGTCAGGTGATTGAATCGAATCATCCGGCGTTTGTTTACGGACATCTGTCTCTTTACGGACCTCGCATTTTGAGTGAGCTGGGGCAACCCGGTCCCGTCGTTCCAGAAGGTTTTCAAGCCATCTTTTCGAAGGACGCAAAGTGTGTGGACGATTCCAATGGAACGGTCTACCCGGAGATGGCAAAGGTCACACAGGCTTTCTTTGACGGCTACAAGGCGGCCTTGCCAGCATTGCGATCACTGCCGGATTCCGCCTTCCAGGCTGAGAATCCAATGAGTGGCCGCATGACGGAACTCTTCCCGACGCTCGGATCTTTGCATGCGTTTTACTGCGGCGGCCATATGATGATCCATCTGGGTCAGGTCAGTGCCTGGCGTCGGATGATGAATCTCGGAGCTGCGTAATCAGTTACGCGGTGCCTTCAGGTCGCCCGCCGTCTGCACACCTGTGATCTCCGTGGCCCGGATTTCATTTTTTTCACGGTAATATTCAAACTGCTGGCCGCTTAACATCTCAGGTGCCGCACCCGGTGCGCGGCGGTAGGCGACGGTTGCCTGGCGGCCCTTGTCCGCACTCAGAATAAACTGCTGCTTGGATGAATCAAACGTGATCTTGTCGGCGTCGCCCGAGATCTCGAGCGATTCCAAATGGCAGGGAGCTCGTGTGCCAACGTATCCGTCGGATGTGTTGGACTCCGCCACCATCGCAAACTGCGAAGCCTCATTGTCGTTTGTTCCAATCTGATAAAACGACAGATTTTCGCACCTCATTGAGCCCGTGTTTGGCGGCAACTCGTTGATCGCAAGTCCATCCAGCACGATGCGATTTCCGATTTCCCGCACCGGGCCAAACACGCCGCGCACATGCTGTTTGAGCTGGACGAATTTCTCTTTGTAGTTGCCTTCAATACCGCCGATAAACCGTGCCTGTACAAACACAAACGCATCGGTTGGAGTTGATACGGGCACATTGGCGCGGGCCACGGCACGGGGAGTCGTTCGCAGATTTTTTTCGGAATTCGGCTGAGTGGATTCGACGACTCCCGAACTCCCGGAACCCGTCGCACTGAAGGTGCCGGTTTTCAGATTCACCGTAAGGTCCGAGAACTCGGCATGGTTGCGAGATTCCACAAGGCCGTCCTTCAACTGGTCGATATCCACCACGACTTTGCTGTTGCATTCGATGCGTTCGATCGGATCCTCGCTTGGTCGCGACGAGGATCCTGCCACCTGGAACACATTCTTCTCCTGCTTCTGGTTGCTTCGCTGCAACTGGAATCCGTCAACAAAGTAGACCTTCATGCTGGCACAGGTGAGTCCCAGTTTGTGATCCATGTCGTTCGACATCACGGCCCGGATGTTCCCGACGAAGTTCGCCGTCTGCTCGGAATAGACCATAGACTCCGTCCAGTAAATTTCAAGCAGCGATGGTCTCGGAGACTGCTTTCCGTTCAGCCCCTGACTGACCACGAACCGAATGCTGCCACTGCCTTCGACTCGGGCTTCACGCTGCGCAACGGATGTGCCCCGCTGCAGTTCTTTCAGATTGATTTGCGGACCTTCGATCCGATCTGAGGCTCGTCGCACGACAGCCGGATCACCGTACAGGTTGATTTCCTGACTTCCTGAGAATCCAGACTCTGCCGACAGCGCACTTCCCTCCGCAAGGAAATTGCCCTCCTGCTTCAATCCCTTGTGATCGACTGTCACTTTGCCAAGCAACCAGACGTCCCGGAACTCGCCGTTCAATTTTCCTCCATCACCCCGCGAAAACTCCACGCTGACCTGAGCGGTGTCACAGGAAAACTCCGTATGACCGGTGACATCCGTTTCGCGGGTATTTGTCGCGCTTTCGGCTGTGGCGTCCTGGCTGCTGGAGGTCTGACTGACATTCGTTACCGCATTTCGACGTTCAGAAATTTCTGACACCGCGATAAAATTGACCGTAAGCTTCTCTCGCACATTACCCGTGACTCCCTTTTGGGCCAAAATCACATTGCCGCTCGCCAACATTTGTTTCGGACTGATGTGACTTAGATCAATGCCTCCGTTTTGAGACGACGTTTTGGAGGACGGGATCTTCGTGGAGTCCTCAGTCGCGAGGGTACCGGTCATTTCGATGAGATCACCGCTGAGTCGGACCCCTTCATTGTCTTCGTCCGGACTGACCTGAGAGACACTTGCTTTGCCTTTCAGCGTCACTTTCTGTTCAGGGAATTGACGGACAATGAGTGATTCTGTCCAGAAGGCGTCAATGGTCGCTTCTCGAGTTTCGGGTGCTGACGGCGAATCCGATCGACCAATCTGGCCAGAACCAAGGCAACGAATCGTTTGGATTTGGTTGTCCGCATCGTGGACAACCACGATCCGCGACGAGGTCAGCATACTGCCTTTCTGGTGGATTTGCACGGGCTTCTGACGCCCTGTCGTGGCTGTGACACTTCCCGCCAGTTCCATCACCCGTTCTTCGATGTAGTATTTCAGACGGTTCATCGTGGCCGTCACATTCTGCTCGGACGACCTGAAGATGACCCTGGGGCCTTCCGCCTGAATGCTGGACAGTTGCAGTTGTGCGGAGCTTTGCTGCTTAGCGTCCGGTTCACGCACGACAGGCTGAAGCTGCAGCGTCAGTTTGGAACAAAACAACTGATCCATTGCACCCGACGCAGTCTGTCGCTCCACCAGGATTTGGTTATCTTTCCGCAGTTCTCGATCACTGAAACCAAAAAACGTGGCTTCATGTGTGGGAACAAAAAACTCAAACCCGTTGGCAGCGCTGATCCGGAGCTTGATTGCTTCGTTTTTCGGATCATCGTCAGGAAAAAAAAGATCGCAACTCACTCGGCCGAGCAGGCGGATTCGCTGCACGTCGGTGATCGACATCAGTCCCTGCTGCTTGACGTCACCGGACGACAGCAACTCAATTTCCGCTCCGCCGTGCGCGATTCCGCTGTGCGTGCCCCACCAGAATTTGACAGGCTGACTGGAGAGAATTTTGAGTGCTTTGTCAGTCACTGAAAAAGAACGGCCTTCAATTCGCAGCCCATCCGGCCCCGTGATCCGCACGTCGCCGCGCAACTGACCGCTGCTGATCTCGCCGAATTGGTTGGTTTCCAGGCGAAACTTCGTGGTCGCGTCCAGATGCGCAGATTCGGCGGTCAGCGTATACGGCGTCTTCGTCTCGTCATCCTGCCACAGAATGGCCAGCGGTGCGACTTTGATCGACTTGTCTTCATTGAGCAGTTCATGCTGCTGAAAATACACGAAGCGGGATCCGTCTCCAAATCTCGCATTGGCAGTACTGACCCAGGAGTCTCCCTTAAACCACGTCGCAGCGCGGTCCACAAGCGCGATGGATGATTCATGAACCGGTGAATGTGTCACCGCCGACTGCTGTTTCTGCTCCACTTTCAGCCACGGCGATGTCAGCTGAGAGTAGCCGAGATACACCGCGACCAGACCAATGCCAACCAGCATTGTTCGTGGACCTCGAGGCATCGTGGAAAGTGACATCGCAGCAACTCACAGACTGGTTTTTACCGGAGTGAATCACGCCGATTTTGACATAACCCGAGGACGAACGATCGGAGTTTTTTCACTTGCGGTCTGCTCTGCAAAATCCACCTTCTGCAACACGTCAGTAATATCAAGCATGCCGACCGGAATACGGTCTGCATCAATTACCGGCACTTCGCTCAGCTTGCGATCGGACATCAGATGAATTGCTTCCGGCAGCAACACGTCAGGTCCAAGCGTAATCGGATTGCGCGTCATCACGTCGCGAATCGGCTGATCCAGTTGTTCATCCCGACGATTTTCAAACATGCGCGCCAGATCGCTGTCGGTGAAGAGTCCTGTGAGTCGCCCGGTAGCGTTCGTGAGGATAACGGCTCCCGTACGACGCCCCGGATGGCTGTGAAACACCATGACTTCCCGCACCGTCTCATCTTCCAGCGCGACGCGGAGCTGTTTTCCTGATCGCATCACATCCTTCACAGGGCACAGTTGTCGACCAAGACTTCCAGCCGGATGAAATGTGGCGAAATCACGCGCCGTAAATCCCTTTGACTGACTGATGACCAGAGCCAGCGCGTCGCCGATCGCCAGCATCGAGGTCGTAGAACACGATGGTGCCAGTCCCAGTTCGCCGGCTTCCTGATGTTTGCCGACACGCACAACGACATCCGCCAGTCGAGCCAGCGAGTTGTCTGAATCTCGCGTCACCGCAATCACTGGCACCCGCAGCATCTTCAACGATGGAATCAGCGTGATGAGTTCTTCAGATTCGCCACTGTTCGAAAGGACCAGTACGACATCTTCAGGGCCGATGCATCCCAGGTCGCCGTGTCGAGCTTCCGTCGGATGCATGAAATGTGATCGAGTCCCGGTGCTGGCCAGCGTGGCGACGATCTTTTGTCCAATCAAGCCTGCCTTGCCGACTCCTGTCACGATCACGCATCCGGTCGCCGCGCGAATGGCTCGGACAGCGTCGCAAAAAGTCGGATCAAGACTGTCAGCCAGCCGAGTCAGCGCGTCGGCCTCCTGGCGGATGATTCTCCGTGCTTCCCGCAACTGTTCAACGTCGCCAAAGGCAATCACCGCGCGAGCAGGTTGAGCTGCACTCATTGAGTCGTCCCTGACAGAAAAAGTTTGCGGTAATTCCCTTTACCGCACCCGGCTGGCCGCTCAGAAATCGTTTCCTGGCCAGTATTTCAGAGAGCGGAGTTTAGCCGCATTCTCGATTCCGCGTCAATCGCGATTTGGCCACTGGCGATCAGCGTAACTCCATGTTACAAAACGGTTTGCGTCGTCCTGCCGCTGTTGATTCTAACTAATTTGACCTCGCGGCGTCAAGAATCCAGTCCGTCATCGTCTGCAAGGCGACGGCAGCGACCGTTTCTTCGATCGTCTGTTATTCGCTCAATCCATCTGTCTCGCAGGTTTGAATAGAGATGATTCACTCCGGGGAATTCGATCGTTTTGAAACGTCTGCTTCCCCCTTTCAGGAGTTTTCGGGTGGCCGGGGTTGGAGAGCGCCAGCTCAAACCCCCCGGGGCCTCCTTCGCTTCGCTCAGTCCAGCCCCGGCCACCCCTCGGACGAAACTCCGCTTTCAATCCACCTTCAACTTTCTTCGGAACACAGTGTCGCCGTTGGTGATGTACAGGTATTCGTGATTGACGCCTGCCAGCGTGCAACTGGTCAGTGGCTGATTCCGTAGTGGCTTCGGCAGAACTCCGCACTGGCGGCCAGTGGGGTCGAAGATCTGAACTCCAAGAGCCGACGTTACGTAATAACGGCCGGATTTATCGACCGCCGTCCCGTCGCCCTGAGCCACCGGCAGGTAGGGCGGCGGTTCATTGAATTTGAATTCGCCCTTCGGGTCGATCGGCAATCGCATCGTCATCGTAGGAATTTTAGCGTCGAGACTTCCGTCGGCGGTGACTCGAAACGTGCACACATTCTCGCCACCGTAGTCCGAGACGGCCAGCGTCCCCTGATCATTCGACAACGCAATACCATTGGGTTTCGTAATGCCCGTATCGACAGTCGTGACTTCGCCCGTCTTGATGCTGATTCGAGTGATTTTCTGCGGACCGGTTTCGGTGATGTAGACGAATCCGTCGGAACTTACTGCAAGGTCATTCGGAGTCACATTTGCTGCCACTTCCTTCACTTCACCCGTTGCAGGATTGATTGAGACGACTCGCTTCTTTGCGCCTTGGCATGCGTACATCAGGCCGTCGGGACCAAACTTCAATCCACTGACAGCTTCTTTGACAATCTCAGTCCGCTGACCATCGGCGGCGTTTATTTTGTAGACCGCCGGAGCTTTCATGTCAGAGAAGTAGAAGTTGCCGTCCGAGTCGCTGCACGGAGCATCGGCGAAGCCAAGCTTGTCGGCGACGACTTCCCAGTTTTCGCCGGGGATCAGCTGACGCAGCAAAGTCATGTCGCCCTTGAGATCGCCTTTGGTATCGATCTTCGGCTGATGCGTTTCCTTTCGCCACAGCCACTTCAGAGCATCGGGGAACAGAGCGCCACCGTGATCGGCGCTGTGAGCGTACCCTTCGGCCCAGTCGAAGCGAGTGTCATAACCCATGTACTGCAGAGCCGACGCCATCAACTTGTTGGACCACGGCCAGCTGCCCGCCACGTTGTCGATGTCGCCGCTGGTGTCGGCAAGGAAGACTCGCAGTGGTTTTGGTTCCGACTTGCGAATGAGCGACGGATACACATTGCCGCCACGCAGGTTCGTGAAGCTGCCAATCGTGGACAACACTTTGCGAAATGCGTCCGGACGTTCCCAGGCCATCGTGAACGAACAGATGCCTCCCGAGCTTGCGCCGCAGATAGCTCGCATGTCAGGATCGTGTGACAGCGTGTATTTCTTTTCGACTTCCGGAATGATTTCTTCCAGAAGGAAGCGAGAGTAACGATCGCCGAGACTGTCGTATTCGAAGCTGCGATTGGAACCTTTCCACGGGCTGTCTGGTTTTGGCTTCGATTTTTCGTGACCGGGGTTGATGAAGACAGCAATCGTCGTCGGCATGTCGCCACGGGCAATCAGATTGTCAAAGACAACAGGAACTCGAAACCGTCCCTTCACGTCGCGGTAACTGTGGCCATCCTGGAACACCATCAGCGCAGCGGGCTCGTCCTTTTTGTATTGAGCCGGCACATAGATCGCCCAGTCACGAGTCGTATTCTCAAAGACCTTTGATTCAAACGCTGGCATGTCTTCCACGGTCCCGTGAGGAACATCGTCCCGCGCGATGGCATCGGGATGCGGCTCCCATTTGGGCGGCTTGGGGAACTCCGCCGCTGGAGTTGCTGGTGGGAATTCAGTCGGCACCTCAGCCTGATCCGCCCACAGCCACCGCAGCGCGTCGGCGAGTTTGTCGCCGCCCCATTGCCCGCTGTGGCCTCCGTCAGTCATCACAAGTTGATGTTCGTAGCTGGCAAACTTTAGCGCGGCGGCAAGATCCTGATTCGCCAGCGGCCAGTCGCCGAACAAATTGTTGAGGTCATCCTTGCCTTCCTGCAGATAGACCTTGATGGCCTTTGGCTTGTCCTTGGTTTTCCGAACCAGTCCCGGATAAGCCCAACCTCCGCGAATATTTGTGAAGCTGCCAATGTGACTCAGCACCTTTCCAAACTGCTCCGGTTTCTCCCACGCCGCAGTAAACGCACAAATGCCTCCTGAAGAAATTCCACCCACGGCGCGTTGTTTGGGATCTTCCGAAACATTCAGCCCCTTCAACGCCACTGGCAGAAATTCTTCCACGAGGAATCTTGCATAGCGGTCGCCCATCGAATCGTATTCAAACGACCGGTTGCTGCGATCAGCCGCCCCCGGCTTCACTGCGGGAATCGTGCCCGGATTGACAAAGACGGCGATCGTCACGGGCATCGCCTTCTGATGAATCAGATTGTCAAATACCACGGGAACGCGAAACGCTCCATCCGGCTTCGCGTATCCCGCACCATCCTGAAACACCATTAGACACGCGGGCTTGCCAGCATCGTACTGAGCCGGCACATACACGCTGTAATCACGGCGTGTTCCAGGAAAGATTTCGCTGCCCTCGAAAACCCCTGCCGTCACTTTCCCCTGCGGCACCCCCGGCTGCACATTGCGGTCCGGATGACCGGGATTCAATTCATCAGACTGAACCGGTGCCGCCGCCAAGACCATCGCAGCAATGAATGCTGCAAGCAGAGTTTGTACTGGTAGCCGGATTCGTGAGAATTCGGTTTCCGAGGCATGTAACGACGTTCGAAGATTCGAGTTCATGATGAGTTCACAATAGGAGGCGGGAAAATATCGCGTGGCCGGGGCTGGACTGCGCAAAGCGAAGGAAGCCCCGGAGTTTGGCGCAGTGGTTGAGCAGGCATCATCGCTCAACCGCCAAAACCTGGCAAGCAGGCTGTGGAATTAATCCAAAATCGTGAGCGGCAAGGCGCTAGCCGCCGGTATTCATCGCAGATCAGCTTTGGTGGATTACACGTCGAAGCGACGCATCACGGGGCAACGTCCCATTCCAGAAAGAACTCGGACTCTGCTTCTCCGCGAATTACTTCGGCGATCTCAGCCAGGTCCAGGATCGCAGATTGCTTGTCGCCAGCGACGACGAAGCCACGGGCCGCAGTGATTGAGCCACCGACTACCGCAATCCGCGTCTCGGAGAGGGCATCGGCTTGTGCTTGTTTGAGTTCTTTGATGTCCTGCGGCAAGGGGCCGATGGCCTGCTTCTTGTCAGACGTCACTGTCACACGGATGGAGAGACGGCGATGCGGGCCTTCGCTGTGAAATGTCGCCGTGGTCCGCAAACTGCCATCATCAGTCTGAAATGTTCCGAATTTCTCCAGCGTGGACGCGGTCGCGAGGTGGACACGTACGACGTTTGAAAACGGGGCCTGTTCGCGGACCCAAAGAACCTTAGTCACTTCTCCGCCCGCGTCCTTGATGCGTGCATATTCATCCTCAACCTGCGTCTTAAAATTCTTCTTGTAATCGGCGAGTTCCTGTTTTCC
>Ga0138256_10001164_pt1 | contig 28284 bp, 28 predicted proteins | sample KNB2016incub_MG_FD_105486 | JGI IMG/M metagenome (GOLD analysis project Ga0138256, IMG submission 105486) | Active sludge microbial communities from wastewater in Klosterneuburg, Austria - KNB2014incub_MG | ecosystem: Engineered > WWTP > Activated sludge > Unclassified | place: Austria...
CTCGCGAGCGGCGAGTGCACCGTGGCCATCGCCAACACGTATTACTACGTGCGGCTCGCGAAGAGCGCGAAACCCGACGAAAGGGCCATCGCCGAGAAGGTGGGCGTGATCTTCCCGAACCAGTCCGGACGCGGTGCCCACGTGAACGTGTCGGGTGCGGGGGTCCTGCGCAGCGCCCCCCACAAGGAGGCCGCCGTCCGGTTCCTCGAGTACCTCGCGAGCGACGAGGCGCAGTCCTATTTCGCCGAGGGCAACAACGAATACCCCGCCGTGGCGTCGATCAAGGCCAACGCCGCCCTGCAATCCCTCGGCGCATTCAAGCGCGACAGCCTCAACGTGACGCTCCTGGGCCGCAACCAGGCGGCCGCGCAGCAGGTCTACGACCGGGCGGGCTGGAAATAGCGCGGCACGCTTTGTCACGAAATGTCACGACGCGGACAGGGCGCGGCCGGCCGGGCTATCATCGCGGCTTCGATATCCCGGAGAACCCGATGAAGCGTGTCCTTTCCGCCGCCGTCCTCGCCCTGCTCGCCGCAGGCTGCGCCTCCAACGAGCCCATCGAGCCCAACGAGCGTCTCGATCGCGAGTACGTGACCGGCAGCAACCTGCCGAAGAAGTCGCGCCCGGGGGAGGTCACCACATACGACAAGGAAGCGATCCAGCGCGCGCGCGATGCCGCGGTGCAGGCGCCGCGCCCGGGCCTGGGCAATTCGGGTCCTTGAGCCCGTTCATTCCCGCCGGATACGAATCGACCAGGAGCCGTCCATGAAGAAACTCATCATCATCCCGGCGCTCGCCGTCCTGCTCGCGGCCTGCGCGGGCATGGAAGCGCCGTCGGAACAGGGCAAGACCGAGATTTCCACCGGGAGCAACATCCCGCGCCGGGTGGGTGTCCGGGACCGCGATGTCGTCACCGGCTCGAAGGAAGAGTACGAACGCCAGATGGACAAGGCCACCACGCTGCCGAAATCCCGCCAGGAACAGTTCTAGGCGTTGCCGGCGCGGGCGGGTTCAGCCTTCCGCGCCCCGCACCATCCGCCGCGAAGCCGCGATGAGCGGCACGAGGCCCACGGCCACGATCGCCAGCGAGGCCGTCGAGGCCTCCGCAAGGCGCTCGTCCGCCGCCAGGTTGTAGGCCTGCACCGCCAGCGTGTCGAAATTGAACGGCCGCATGACGAATGTCGCCGGCAATTCCTTCATCACGTCCACGAACACGAGCAGGGCCCCGGTCGCGAGGCTGCCGCGCATCATCGGCAGGTGCACGCGGGCGAGCGCCTGGGCCGGCGTGTAGCCGAGCGATCGCGCCGCGTCCTCCATGCTCGGCGTGATCCGCGCGAGCCCCGATTCGACCGTCTGCAACGCGATCGCCTGGAAGCGGATCAGGTACGCGTACACCAGGGCCGCGACGCTTCCGGTGAGGAGCAGGCCGCCACTCCAGCCGAAGACGCGTTCGAGCCAGTCCCCGGCCGCATTGTCGAAGGCCGCTGCCGGAATGAGCACGCCGATCGCGATGACGGCGCCCGGCACCGCGTAGCCCAGGCCCGCCAGGCGGTTCACGCCGGAGGCGAGGCGGCTTCGCGTGACGCGCGCGCCGTAGGCCATCACCACCGCGAGACCGACGGCCACGAGGGACGTGACGGTGGCCACCGCGAAACTGTTGCCGGCCAGCGCGAGAAAGCGGGTGCCGAACTGCCCGTCGCCACCGTCGAGCGCCAGGCGGGCGAGGATCGCACCGGGCAGGACGAACCCCAGCGCCAGTGGCACGAGGCAGGTCGCGAGCGCGGCCGCCCTCGCGCCGCCGGCGAGGCGCGCGCGCTCGCGCGGCCGCGGGGACGCGCTCTGGTGGAAGCGTGCCCGGCGCCTCGCCATGCGCTCGATCCACAGGATCGCGCCCACGAACCCGAGCAGCATCACCGAGAGCTTCGCGGCCGAGAGCGGCTCGCCCATCGAGAGCCACGCGCGGAAGATGCCCGTGGTGAAAGTCTGCACGCCGAAGTACGACACCGTGCCGTAGTCGGCCAGCGTCTCCATGCAGGCGAGGGCGGCCCCCGCGGCCACGGCGGGTCGGGCGAGTGGCAGGCTCACGCGAAGGAAGGCGCGGGCGGGGGAGAGACCCAGGGTCCGCCCGGCATCCATGAGCGAGGACGACTGCTCGAGGAACGCCACGCGGGCGAGCAGGTAGACATACGGGTAGAGCACGCAGACGAACATCGCCGCGGCCCCGGGCAGCGATCGGATCTCGGGAAACCAGTAGTCGCCCGCCCGCCAGCCGAAGGCCGCGCGCAGCGCCGACTGGACGGGTCCGCTGAACTGGAGCAGGTCCGTATAGGCGTAGGCGATCACGTAGGCCGGCATCGCGAGCGGCAGGACCAGCATCCACTCGAAAAGCCGGCGGCCGGGAAACTCGCAGGTCGTGACCACCCAGGCACACGCGACGCCGACGGTGACGGTGCCCGACGCCACCAGCGCCACCAGCAGGGCCGAGTTCGCGACGTAGCCGGGCAACACCGTGGCGACGAGGTGATCCCACGCATCGCCGCCGGGCCGGAAGACGCTCGAACCCACGATGAGCAGGGGTGCGGCGAGCGCGAAGGCGATGCCGACGCAGGCGAGCGTCCAGGCATGGCCGGCCCCCGGAGGCGACGTGGCGGTTGGCGAGGCGAGGGCGGCGTGAGGCATGCGCGCAGTGTATCAATTGCGATTCATCGCTTGACGGCTTCGGGGCCGCACCTATAATCGCCGCCTGTTGTTCCCCAAAGGGGAGTAGCTCCCGCCGGAGGATCGTCAATTCGGGCCGCGAGGCCCCGGTCCTTCGGGCAGCCGCCCGGCTGCCAGCGAGACCTTTGACCGCACGCGCGGCAAAGGTCTCTTTCCATTCGAGGCCCCCGCTTCGCGCGCTCGGTACGGCACGCGACCGGGGGTTTCGCGTTTCGGAAGCCCCCTTTTCCAGGAGACAGCATGTTCGACACCATCGGATCGCCGGGCCTGTGGGCCGCGTTCGCGGTCCTCGTCGTCGTCGCCCTCGCGATCGACCTTCACGTGATGGACCGCCGCGCCGAGCAGGCCGTCGGCATCGGGACTGCCGCCGTGTGGTCGGTCGTTTGGATCGCTCTCGCGCTCGCCTTCGCCGGTGGCCTGTGGCTGTGGCTCGACGCCACCGCCGGCCGCGAGGCGGCCAACACGAGCACGGCCGAGTACCTCACGGGCTACCTCATCGAGAAATCGCTCTCGGTGGACAACATCTTCGTGTTCCTCATGCTCTTCACCTACTTCGCGGTGCCGCCGGAGCGACAGCGCAAGGTGCTCGTGCTCGGCGTGCTGGGCGCCGTGGTCCTTCGCATCGTCATGATCCTCATCGGCGCCTGGCTGATCGCCCGGTTCCACTGGATCCTTTACGTCTTCGGCCTGTTCCTGCTGGCCACGGGCATCAAGATGATCGTCTTTGCCGACGACAAGCCCGACCTCGAGAGAAACCCGGCGCTGCGCTGGATGCGCGCTCACCTCGCCATCACGGCGGATTTCCACGGCGATCGCTTTCGCATCGCCCGGGACGGCAAGCACTGGTACACGCCGCTCTTCGTGGTCCTGGTGCTCATCGGCGTGACCGACCTGGTCTTCGCGGTGGACTCGATCCCGGCCATTTTCGCGATCACCGACGACCCGTTCATCGTCATGACCTCGAACATCTTCGCCGTGCTGGGCCTTCGCGCGCTCTACTTCGTGCTCGCGGACCTGGCGGGCCGATTCCACCTGCTGGTCTACGGCCTGGGCGCCATCCTCGTCTTCGTGGGCGCGAAAATGCTGCTGGTCGACGTGTACAAGGTGCCGGTGGCGGTCTCGCTCGCGGTGGTGGGCGCGATCCTCGCCGCCGCCGTCCTGGCGAGCCTGTGGGTTCCCCCGAAAGCCGATCGAAAAACGCTTCCGAAACAAGGGGCTGGCTGAGTACTCCGAGGGGCGTCGGACAAGGGGCCGGGGCACGAAAGGATTTGCCCCGACCCCACCGGCTAGGCTAGAATGCCGGGCTTTTATAACGCGCCCGAACCGGGGTCTTCCGGGGGGCACCGCAAGAAATCATCCGGAATCCGCGAGGAAGAATGGCCAGCAAAACGAAGGCCCTGACCGAGGCCGAGCTTCTCAAGAGCCCCAAGTCGGAGTACATGAACGCGGCGCAGCTTCGCTTCTTCAAGGATCGCCTGCTCGAACTGCAGAAGGAGCTTCGCGACAACGCCGGGGCCACCACGGAGCACCTGCGCGAACTTTCCTTCGCGCCCGATCCGGCCGACCGCGCCACGCTCGAGGAAGAGCACGCTCTCGAACTGCGCACGCGCGACCGCGAAAGAAAGCTCCTCAAGAAGATCGACCAGTCGCTCGCCCGCATCGAGGACGGCAGCTACGGCTTCTGCGAGGAGACCGGCGAGCCCATCGGCCTCGCCCGCCTGCTCGCGCGGCCCACGGCCACGCTGTCCATCGAGGCGCAGGAACGCCGCGAGATGAAGCAGAAGCTCTACGGCGAATAGCAAGTGCTTTTCCCGCACGAGAGGGCGCCTTCGGGCGCCCTTTTCGCTTGCGGTTGGCCCCTATAATGGCCGCGCCAGTCCCCAGACGGACCCTACGAGGAGCAAGGAGCCCATGCGTGATCCCGAATTCATCAATTTCGAGGCGAAGCCCGGATTCACCCGGCGGGAGTTCGTCATGACGACGCTCGCCACCGGATTCGCGGCGGCGGTGCAACCCGTGGCGGCCCAGACCCAAATCTCCACCGACACGAAGGGCCTCGCGGCCGGGGAGATCAAGTTCCCGGTGAAGGACGGGGACATGGTTGCCTACCGGGCGATGCCCGAGGGTGGGAAGAACCTGCCGACGGTGCTCGTCGTGCAGGAGATCTTCGGCGTGCACGAACACATCAAGGACGTGTGCCGGCGCCTCGCGAAGGCCGGCTACCTCGCCATCGCGCCGGAGCTCTACGCACGCCAGGGCGACGTCTCGAAGACCACGAACATGGACGACATTCGCGCCGTCGTGGGCAAGGTGCCCGACGCGCAGGTCATGGGCGACCTCGACGCGGCGAGCGCCTGGGCCGCGAAGAACGGCGGCGATCCCGCGAAACTCGCGGTGACGGGTTTCTGCTGGGGCGGGCGCATCACCTGGCTCTATGCGGCCCACAACCCGAAGGTGAAGGCCGGCGTGGCCTGGTACGGGCGCGTGGAGGGGCAGGCCTCGGAACTCACGCCCAGGCACCCGATCGACGTCGTGAAGGACATCAACGCGCCCGTGCTGGGCCTTTACGGCGGCGCCGATGCCGGCATCCCGAACGACACGGTGGACAGGATGCGCGAGGCGCTCAAGGCGGCGGGCAAGAAGTCGCAGATCCACACGTACCCGGACATGCCGCACGCCTTCCACGCCGACTACCGTCCGTCCTACCGCAAGGCGGCCGCGGAAGACGGCTGGAAGCGCCTGCTCGCCTGGTTCAGGCAGCACGGCCTCGCCTGACATCGTCGTCGAGCCCGGCCCTTCCATGGAGGCGCGTGCCTCGGCGTTCACCGGGGAAGCCCCGGCCCGAATCGACGAGTTGATCGAAGCCCGCGCGCTTTCCGTCGTCTTCCAGCCCGTCGTGGACCTCGCGGCCGGGATTGCCGTGGGTTACGAGGCCCTCGTGCGCGGCCCGGCCGGGACCTGGCTCGAATCTCCCACCGCGCTCTTCGCGGCGGCGCGCGAGACGGGGCGCTACGAGCGTCTGGCCATCGTATGCATCCAGGAGACGCTTCGCGCCTGGGCGGCGCACGGTTCGCCGGGGCTGCTTTTCCTCAACATGTCGCCGCGACTCGTGCAGCGCGCCGGGTTCGAGCCGGGGCGCGCGCGCCGTTTCCTCGAATCGCTGGGGCTCAAGCCCGCCACCATGGTGATCGAGCTCACCGAGGACTACCCGGCGATCGAGATGCAGCACCTGCGCGACTCGCTGCGACTGTACCGGTCGATGGGCTTTCGCGTCGCGCTGGACGACCTGGGCGAGGGCTTCTCGTCGCTGCGCCTGTGGTCGGAGCTGCGCCCGGAATTCGTGAAGGCGGACAAGCACTTCGTGCGCGGCATCGCGAAGGACGCCGTGAAGCGCCAGTTCCTGCGCTCGATCCAGCACATCGCGAGGCGCGCGGGCTCCCAGGTGATCGCCGAAGGCATCGAGGTCGCGGAGGACCTGCGAGCCGCCCGGCGCCTGGGCATCGCGTTCGCGCAGGGCTGGCACCTCGGGCGACCGAGCGCGGTTCCGGCCCTGGCGTCCTAGGCCCGGCGGCGCCAGGCTTGCCAGCGTTCCTTGCCGGCGAAGACGGCGATGGAGTCGTCGACCGCGAGGTCTTCGACGCGCTCGAACGGGCCGGCGAGCAAGGCATCCAGTTCCGCCGCGTCCCGCAGCGGGAAGGGAGGTCCCCGATCGCCCGCGCCAAAAAGGAAATAGCCCGCGAGTTCGCCCCCGGGCGCCACCACGGCGGCCATGCGGGCGGCCCAGTCCGGCCAGCGCCGGCGCGGAAGCGCGCAGAGGAAAGCGCGCTCGTAGACGAGCGCGAAGGGACCGTCGGCGTCGGCGAAGAAGTCGCCGTGGCGAAGTCGGGCGGCATGCGGCCCCAGCACCGGGCGCGCGGCCTCGATCGCGGCCTCGCTGAAGTCGATGCCCTCGACATCGAGCCCGCACTCGGCGAGGAAGCGCACGTCGTGACCCGAGCCGCAACCGGGGACCAGGACGCGCCCGGCGGGACGGCGGGAAGCGACGAGTTCGCGAAGGTGGCGGGGCACGCGGCCCGCATCCCAGGGCGTGAAGCCCGCGCGCCAACGCATGTCCCAGAACTCGGGCGCGTCGGCGTCGGCACGGGGAAACGAGGGTTCGGCCATGCCCGGGATGGTATCGCCGAACGGTATACTGCGCCCACGTGCGAAGCCCCCGCCGAGCCTTGCTCCCCGCCCCCGTCGTGAGAACCCTGCTGCTCGGCCTTGCCGCGCTCGTCGCCGGCTGTGCGCCGGGCGATTCGCCTCCGTTCCGGCTCGCGCTCGCCGAATGCCGCCTGCCGGGGGTCGAGACTCCCGCGCGCTGCGGTACCTACGAGGTTTTCGAGGACCGTGCGTCGGGGAAGGGGCGCCGGATCGGGATCAAGGTGGCCGTGCTCGCGGCGAAGCGCCGTTCCACCGAACCGGATCCGATCGTCGTGCTCGCCGGCGGGCCGGGGCAGGGCGCCATCGCGCTCGCGCCGCAGGTCGGGCCGCTTTTCGCGCGGCTTGCCCGGACTCGCGACATCGTGCTCGTCGACCAGCGGGGAACCGGCGGATCGAACGCGCTCGCGTGCGAAGGGGAGGAAGGCGAGACGCTCCAGTCGGTCTTCGAGGATGCGATGCCCGAGAAGCTCGTGCGCGATTGCCTCGAGCGCCTCGATGGCGACCCGCGGCACTACGCGACGCCGACGGCGATGGCCGATCTCGACGAGGTGCTCGGCGCCCTCGGCTACGCCAAGGTGAACCTCTGGGGCGGCTCCTACGGCACCCGCGCCGCGCTCGAGTTCCTGCGCCGATTCCCCGGACGGGTACGCACGGTCACGCTCGACGGCGTGGCACCGGCGGGAATGAAGCTCCCGCTGTCGTTCGTGGCCGATGGCGAGGCGGCCTTCGAGAAACTGCTGGCCGAGTGCGAGCGCGAAGAAGGCTGCGGCCGGGCCTATCCGCAGCTGCGCGCGCAGGCGAGGGCGCTTCGCGAACGCCTCGCCGCCCAGCCGGCCCGCGTCGAGATCGCCGATCCCGTCACGGGCGAAGGCCTGGGCGTGAAGGTGACGCAGAACGTGCTGCTCTCGGGCATCTTCCGCCCGCTCTACTCGCCCGAGCTGTCCAGCCTGCTGCCCTACGCGATCGACCGCGCCGCCGTCGGCGACTTCAACGCGCTCCTGGCGCAGAACCTCGAATTCTCCGGCGAGCTCGCGGAAAACCTCGCCGTCGGGATGCACCTGTCGGTCGTCTGCTCGGAGGACGTGCCGCACATCGGGGCGGCGGATCTCGCGAAGGCGACGCGGGCGTTCTTCGGCCGCGCCCTCGTCGACGACTTCCTGCGAGCCTGTGCGATCTGGCCGCGGGCGCAACTGCCGGCGGACTACGCGGAGCCCGTGAAGTCGGACCTGCCGGTCCTGATCCTCTCGGGCGGAATCGATCCGGCGACGCCGCCGCGCCACGGCGACCGGGTCGCGGCCACGCTGTCCCGATCCCGCCACTTCGTCGCGCCCAACCTGTCGCACGGCGTGAGCTCCCACGGGTGTGCGCCGCGCCTCATCGAGAGCTTCGTGAACGCCGGTTCGGCCGACTCTCTGGACGGCAGCTGCCTTGCCCGGCTGCCTCGCCCGCTCTTCCTGCTGCCCGCGGGAAGCCGGCCGTGATCCGCGTCGAATCCCTCGCCAAGCGATTCGGCGCCGTGCAGGCGGTCCGCGGCGTCTCGTTCGCGGCGGCGGACGGGTGCGTCACCGGCCTGCTGGGCCCCAACGGCGCGGGCAAGACGACGACGCTGCGCATGATCTCCACGCTCGTCGCGCCGGACGCGGGCCGCATCGAGATCGACGGCATCGACACGGCGCGCGAGCCCCTGGCCGCCCGCGAGCACCTGGGGCTTCTTTCCGATGCGCGCGGCCTCTATGCCCGCCTCACCGCCCGCGAGAACATCGCCTACTACGGCGAGCTGCGCGGGCTCGGGCGCGACCGGATCGACGCCGCCATCGACGCGATCGCTCCGCAGCTCGAGCTCGGGGCACTCCTCGACCGGCGCACCGACGGCTTCTCGCAGGGCGAGCGCATGAAGGTCGCGATCGCGCGCGCCCTCGTGCACGACCCGCGCAACGTCGTCCTGGACGAGCCGACCAACGGCCTCGACGTGCGCTCGACGCGCAGCCTGCGCGAGGCCATCCGCCTGCTGCGCGAAACGGGCAAGTGCGTGCTCTTTTCCAGCCACGTCATGCAGGAAGTGGCGGCCTTGTGCGACGAGATCGTCATCGTGGCGGGCGGTTGCGTCGTCGCCGCGGGAACGCCCGGGGCCATCCGCGAACGCGCCGCCTGCGAGGATCTCGAGGAGGCCTTCGTGCGGCTCGCCGGCGAGCCGGGGGACGAGCGATGAAGCCCAGGCTCGCCGTCGTGTTCCTCAAGGAGATCCGCGATGCGCTGCGCGACCGGCGCACGGCGCTCATGATCCTCGTGGCCTCCGTGCTCACGGGCCCGGTGACGCTGGTGCTCGTGGCGAGCTTCGTGTCGGGCCTGGAAGAGCGCGCTTCGACGCTTCGCGTGCGCATCGCCGGCGCCGAGCATGCGCCCGCGCTCGTCAACTTCCTGGAGCGGGCGGACGTTGAGATCGAGAAGGCGCCCGCGGACTACCTGGCCCGGGTGAAGGAAGGATCCCTCGACGCCGTCGTCGTCGTTCCGGAGGATTTCCACGAGCGCTGGCTCGCCCACGAGGAGGCCCGCCTGGAACTGGTCCACGACGATTCGCGGACGGAATCCGGCCCGGCCACGCGGCAGGCCGAACGCCTGCTCGCGGCCTTCAACCGGGAGACGGCATACCTGAGGCTCATGGCGCGGGGCGTGAGTCCCTCGCTCAACGAATCGACGAAGGTGGAACGCGTGAATACCGCGACGCCGCGCCAACGGGGTGCGGTCCTGCTGTTCCTCATCCCCATGTTCGGGATCCTCGCGCCGCTGCTGGGCGGGATGACGGTCGCCATCGACTCGACGGCGGGCGAGCGCGAGCGCGGATCGCTCGAGCCGCTCCTCGCCAACCCGGTGCCCGCGTGGGTCTTCGCCGTCGGCAAGTGGCTCGCGGCCTGGGCCAGCGCCACCGCCGTGGTCACGCTCACGATGGCCGGGTTCCTCGCGGCGGCGCGCCTGTATGCCGAAAGGAAACTTCCTTCCCTGCTCAATTTCGGCGTGCCCGAGCTCGCGGCCTTCCTCGCCGTGATCGTGCCGCTCGCCGCCTTCACGAGCGCGCTGCAGTTGCTCATCTCCACCTACGGACGCAGCTACCGCGAAGCGCAGACGTACGTGAGCTACCTCGCCACGGTGGCTTCGTTCGTGCCGCTCGTCGTGCTGTTCAGCGGCGCCAGGGAACAGGCCTGGCAGCTCGCGGTTCCGGTGCTCGGGCAGATGATGGTGATGCAGCGCGTGCTGCGCGGCGACGGGCTCGCCTGGATCGATGCCCTGGTCCCCGCGGGCGTGGCGCTGGTGCTCGCGGGCATCGCGGTCGCGGCGGTCGCGCGCCTGCTGCGCGACGAGCGCATCGTTTTCGGTCGCGCATGAGCGTCGATCTCGCGCGCCATTTCGGCGAGGGAGGCACGTTCGCGCAGGCGATCGAAGGCTATCGCGTCCGGCCGCAGCAGCTCGCTTTCGCGGAGGCGGTCCGGGAAGCCGTCCAGTCCTCGGGCGTGCTCATCGCGGAGGCGGGCACGGGCACGGGCAAGACGTTCGCCTACCTCGTGCCGGCGCTCATCGCGGGCGGGCGCGTGATCGTCTCCACGGGAACGAAGACGCTGCAGGACCAGCTCTTCCACCGCGACATTCCCACGGTCCTGGGCGCCCTGGACCTCCCGGTGAGAATCGCGCTCCTCAAGGGGCGGGCCAACTACGTCTGCCTGCATCACCTCGAGGAAGCGCTCGAGAGCGGCACCTTCGGCTCGCGGGACGAGGCGAAGCACATCCACGCGATCCGTGCCTTCTCGATGCGCACGGAGACGGGCGATCGCGCCGATTGCGCCGGCGTGCCGGAGACGTCCGGCGCGTGGGCGAGGGCGTCCTCGACGCGCGAGAACTGCCTGGGCTCCAAGTGCCGCCACTACGACGACTGCTTCGTCATGAAGGCGCGCAAGACGGCCAATGACGCCGACCTCGTCGTCGTGAACCATCACCTGTTCTTCGCGGACCTCGTGCTGCGCGACGAAGGCGTGACGGACCTCCTGCCCAGCGCGAACACCCTGGTCTTCGACGAGGCCCACCACCTGCCCGATCTCGCGCGGCTCTTCTTCGGCGAGGCGGTGTCGACGGCGCAGGTGGTGGAGCTCGCCCGCGACACGCGCACCGCCCAGCTCGTGCACGCGAAGGAGTCGCCGGATATCGGCGAGGCGGCCCTTGCCGCGGACCGCGCGGCGCGGGACGTCCGCATCGCGCTCGGTTCGGGAGCGGGGCGGTTGTCCTCGGCGCAATTCTCGCGCAACGATTCGTTCGCGAAGGCCCTCGTGTCGCTGGACGAACGGCTGGCCGCGCTGGAGGCCGCCCTCGCCGGGCATGCCGAGCGCGCGGAGGAACTCAAGCAGGTGAAGGAGCGTGCCGGCGTCCTTCGCGCCCAGCTCGCGGCGTGGAACACGGGCGATGCCGAAGGCGCGGTCCGCTGGGTGGAGACCTATTCGCAGTCGGCCGTGCTCAACCGCACGCCCCTGGACGTGGGGCCGCTCTTCGCCCGGCAGGTCGCGAGCGGCGGGCGGGCCTGGATCTTCACCTCGGCCACGCTCTCGGTCGCGGGGGACTTTCGCCACTACCAGGAGGAGCTGGGCCTTGCCGATGCGAGGGCCTTGTCGTGGGAGAGTCCCTTCGACTTCGCCAGCCAGGCGCTCCTCGTGGTTCCGGAAGGGATGCCGGAACCCAACACCGAGGGTTACACGGACGCGGTGATCGACGCCGCCTACCCGGTCATCGAGGCTTCGCAGGGCAGGGCGTTCCTTCTTTTCACCAGCCTTCGGGCGATGGACGCCGGCTTCGAGCGCCTGGTCTCGCGCCTGCGGGAGGAAGGGCACGACTGGCCGGTTTTCCTGCAGGGCACGGCGGGAAAGAACGAGCTCCTGGAGCGCTTCCGCACCCAGCCGAACGCCATCCTCGTGGCGAGCCAGTCGTTCTGGGAAGGCGTGGACGTGAAGGGGGACGCGCTTTCCGTCGTCGTCATCGACAAGCTGCCCTTCAGCCCGCCGGACGATCCGGTGCTCGCCGCGCGCATCGAACGCATCAATGCCGCCGGCGGCAATGCCTTCATGGAATACCAGGTGCCCCGCGCGGTGATCTCGCTCAAGCAGGGCGTCGGACGGCTCATCCGCGACGAGACGGACCGCGGCGTGCTGATGATCTGCGACCCCCGGCTCGTGTCCAAGCCCTACGGCAAGCGCATCTGGCGGGCATTGCCGCCGTTCCGGCGCACGCGGCGCGTCGAGGAGGCGGCGGCGTTCTTCGCGGCTCCCCTTCAGTCGTAGGCGGGGCGGGTCATCCGCCAGCCGGACGCGCAGCTCGTGACCGCCGGGAACCACGCGCGGGACGCTTCGCAATAGTTGAGATGCAACGGCCGCTGCGCGGGCGCGCCTTCGGCGGGCGCCGGCCCGGCCGGCGCGTCGAAGCGGCCCGGTGGCGGCACCTGCGTGGTGGGCGCCGGCGGCTCGGCCTGCGCCTGCATTTCGATCCAGCAATCGGTGTTCGGTTCGCAGGTTGCGTAAGGGGCCGGCGCGTAATAGGCGCCGTAGCCGTAGCCCGGGTAGCTCCGGTACCACGGGTCGTAGAAGCCCAGGGCCCAGGGCACGCCCACGGCGAGGCCCCATCCCCACCCGGCATAGCCGCCGCCATGGTGGCCGTGACCCCCGTGGCGATGCCCGCCCCCGCCGCGCGAAGGCGAGGCTTCGGCGGACGGAAGGGCGATCGTGAGCGTGACTGCCGCCAGGGCGGCGAGAACCAGGGGGGGCGTGCGGGACATGGGCATCTCCGGCGGGCACGAAGCGGACGCTTCACCCTACCATCCAACGGGTACGACCGGTGCCCGGTTGACGCTGCGGAGAAGGCGAGGAGGCGTGTAAGCTCTCCTCAATCCCCACTTCCTTCCGGAAAACCGATGCTGCCGAAGACTGCCGCCCTGATCCTCGCCCTGCTTCTGCCCGTCCCCGCGCTCGCCACCGTGCCCATGCCCAAGGTCGTGGAGACCAAGTGCGCCCTCTGCCACGGGAAGCTCGGGGAAGCCGGCAGCGACGAGCTGGCGGTCCTCGCCGGCCAGAACGAGAAGTACCTCGCCAAGCAGCTCAAGGATTTCATCTCCGGAAAGCGCAAGGGATCGACGATGGCGCGAATGGTCCGGGGCCTCGCCGAGGCCGATGTCGACGCGCTGTCGCGCTACTACGCCGCGCAGAAGCCGCCACCGCACAAGATCACGGACGCCGACCTGCACGCCGCCGGGCGGTTCCTGTTCCAGAAGGGTTCGCTCGCGCCCGGGGCGCCCTCGTGCCAGATCTGCCATGGCGAGAAGGCGTACGGCACGGATTTCGCGCCGCGCCTGGCCGGTCAGCACGCGCCCTACCTCGAGCGGCAGCTGCGGGAGTTCTCGCAGCGCGAGCGCTCGAACGACAACGAGATCATGCACACCGTGGCCTCGAAGCTCTCGCCCTTCGACATCAAGGCGCTGGCCGAGTACCTCGCGACCCTCGAGTAGCGGGCCTACTTTCTCTTCTTGCCGGTTGGGGCCTTCTTTTCGGGCTTCTCGCCGGGCTTGGGCTGGTCGCCGAGCACGGTCTTGAGGGGGCAGACGGAAAAGGCCGGGCACTTGGCGCAGCCGGCGACGAGGGCGATGGGGCAGACGGTCATGGAACCTCCGGAGGGGGAGATGCGACTGTACACCCCCGGGGGGAGAGCCTCAGGCCGCGACGGGGAAGGCCACCTGCGCGACGAGGCCGCCGCCTTCGCGCGGCAACAGGTCGAAGCGCGCGCCGTGGGCCTTGGCGATGCGCGCCACGATCGCGAGTCCCAGCCCCGCCCCCGACTGGCCGCTGCGCGCGTCGTCGCGGCGCGTGAAGGGTTCCTTGAGCCGCTCGACCTCGCCGGCCGCGATGCCCGGCCCCCGGTCCGAGACGCCGAGCAGCACCTCGTTCGCGCCACCGCGCACGCTCACCACCACTTCGCCGCCGCCGTGCTTCACCGCGTTCTGCACCAGGTTCGCGACGAGGCGGTTGATCGCCAGGGGCCGCAGCATCAGCACGGGCACGTCGGCGAGTTCGCAGCGGACGGCGACGCCCGATCGCGCGGCCCGCTCGGCGCCTTCGCGCGCGAGCCGGGCGAGGTCGACGGCGCTGAAGGGCTCCGTCGCCTCGCTCCTCGCGAAATCGATGAACTGGTCGATGATCGCGTTCATGTCCTCGAGGTCCGCGACCATGCCCTTCTGCGTGTCGGCCTCCACCTTGTCGCCCAGCATCTCCACGTCGAGCCGCAGCCGTGCCAGCGGCGTGCGCAGGTCGTGCGAGATGCCCGCGAGGAACGTGGTGCGCTCGCGCTCGTTGCCCTTCAGGCGTTCCTTCATCTGGTTGAAGGCCTTCGCGACGGCGCGCACTTCCGTGGGGCCCGTTTCGGGTACGGGCGGCGGATCCTTGCCCTGCCCGAGTTCCTGCGCGGCCTGCGCCAGTCGGGCAAGCGGCCGGTTCAGGCGCCAGGCGATGAGCGCCGTGGCCGCGATGGCGATGACGACCCCGGCGAAGATCCAGTAGAGCAGGGCGTCGGATTCGCCCCGGTCCACGCGGTTGCGCGGAAATCCGACCCAGTAGTCGGCACGGCTCGTCGGCAGGCGCACCCAGAGCACGCCGGGCGTCCCGGGACGCACGAACACCTCGGTCTCCGGTCCGAACAGGCCCTTGATCCGCTCGCGGAACATCCTGAGACCCGGGCCCCCGGGCGCCGGGCGGCCCGGCTCGTCGCCGCGGACCGGCGACACGCGGATGCCTTCGCGCTCGGCCAGGCGCTCGATGAAGGCGCGCGAGGCTTCCGGGGCGAGCGACTCGAGCGCCGCGCTGATCGTCTTCAGGTGGCTCACGAACTGGCCGATGCCCTGGCCCATGCGCGGTTGCTGCACCTGCGAGCGAAAGAGCAGCAGCGCCGCGCCTTGCGAAGCGACGAGCGCCACCACCAGCACGGCGAGCGTTCGCCAGAAGAACGACCCCGGCACGAGCTTCATGCGCGCGGCGCGCCGTCGGGTATGAACACGTAGCCGAAGCCCCAGACCGTCTGGATGAAGCGGGGCGCCTGCGGGTCCTCGCCCAGGAGCTTCCTCAGGCGCGAGACCTGCACGTCGATGGAGCGGTCGTAGCTCTCGTGCTCGCGGCCGCGCGCCAGGTCCATGAGCTTGTCGCGCGAGAGGGGCTCGCGCGGATGCTGCGCGAAGACCTTGAGCACGGAAAACTCGCCGTGGGTGAGCGGGACGGGTTCGCCGCCACGCGCGAGACCCCGCGTGCCCAGGTTGAGCGTGAAGGGCCCGAAGGTGACGAGCGTGTCCTCCGGCGTGGGCGCGCCCGGTGCGGGAAGCGGCGCCTGGCGGCGCAGCACCGCCTGGATGCGGGCCACGAGTTCGCGCGGGTTGAAGGGCTTGGGCAGGTAGTCGTCGGCGCCCATCTCCAGGCCGATGATGCGATCGACGTCGTCGCCCTTGGCCGTGAGCATGATCACGGGGATGTTGTTGCCTCCCGCACGCAGGCGCCGGCAGATGGCGAGGCCGTCCTCGCCCGGCAGCATGAGGTCGAGCACGAGCAGGTCGTAGCGCGTGCGCTTGAGGTTGTGGTCCATGGCCGCGCCGTCGGGCACGGTCTCCACGCCGAATCCCTGCTCGGTGAGGTAGCGCTTGAGGAGATCGCGCAGGCGCAGGTCGTCGTCGATGACCAGGATGCGATGCTTGGGGGTCGTGGGCATGGGTTCCATCGTAGGCGGCGCGACCGGCGCCTCGAGGAACCGATTGTAAGCAGTTGTTGCCCGGAGGGCCGATCGCCGGCCCCGCTTACAACCCGTTACCACCGGGGGGCGAACGGGAAACGCCTTCGCGCGTTCTTGACGGTAGGCTTGCCGCACATGGACCAGGCCCCATTCCCCAACCGGAGATCGACATCATGAAGAACCCCAGCCTTCTCGCCGCCGCGACCCTCGTGGCACTTTCCACCGCCGCCTTCGCGGCCCCGCCTTGCCCCGCCGGCGCGACGCCGGGCTCCGCCGACTGCCCGATGGGCGGCCCCGGCGGCAAGCGCGGCGCGCAGATGCAGGAGCGCCTCAAGGCCGCCGATGCGAACAACGACGGCATGATCAGCCGCGAAGAGTCGGGCGCCCTGCCGCGCATCGCGGAGCGATTCGACGCGATCGACGCCAACCGGGACGGCCAGGTCACCACGGACGAGCTGCGCGCGTACCACCAGGCGCACCGGGGCGAGAACCGCGGCGAGATGTGGAAGCGGCTCGACGGGAACGCGGACGGCAAGCTGTCGAGGGAAGAGGTCGCGGGGCATCCGAAGCTCGTCCAGGAATTCGAGGCGATCGACGCCGACAGGGACGGATTCCTCTCGCCGGAGGAGTTGAAGGCCGTACGCGCCCGTCACGCCGGTCGCGGCGCGCCGCGCTCGTAATCGCGCACATCCGGGTCCCCGGGGGCGGCGCGCTTCCGGGCCCGGGGTTCCGTTTCGCCCGGGGAGCAAGTCCATGACGCCCGTCCTCGGCGCCGCGATCGCGGCGCTCGTCCTCGCCTCCGGCCTCGCCCGAGCCGCGCCCCTCGGCGAGGACGGGGCGCGCCACCTGCTGGTGCGAACGGGTTTCGGTGCCACCGCGGGCGAGATCGCACGCCTCGCGCCGGTCGAGCGGGTCGCCGCCGTCGACGCCATCCTCGAAGCCGCAGGCACCCGGGCCTCGATCGCGCCGCCGGCGTGGGTGGACGATCCCTATGTCCCCTTCTACAAGGTCGCGGCGCTTCCGGCCGAGGCGCGCATGGCCGAGCAGCGGCGCAACACGGAGCGTGCCTTCGAACTGCGCGAGTGGTGGCTGCGCGAGATGCTCGCCACCGCCTCGCCGCTCACGGAGCGCATGACGCTCTTCTGGCACAACCACTTCGCGACCGGCCAGCAGAAGGTCCGCAGCGGCCAGCTCCTGTACCGCCAGAACGTCCTGCTCCGGCGCGAGGCGCTCGGCAACTTCGGCGCACTGCTGCGCGAGGTTTCACGCGACCCGGCGATGCTCATCTATCTCGACAACGCCGGCAGCCGGCGGCAGGCGCCGAACGAGAATTTCGCCCGCGAGGTGATGGAGCTCTTCACGCTGGGCGAGGGCAGGTACACCGAGCGCGACATCCAGGAAGCCGCCCGCGCCTTCACGGGCTGGAGCATCGATCGCGACACGGGCGAGTACCGGTACCGCCCGTTCATCCACGACGGTGGCGTGAAGACGGTGCTGGGCCGCACCGGGCGCCTCGGCGGCGAGGAGGTGCTCGAGATCCTCCTCGCGCGGCCGGAGACGGCCGCTTTCGTGACGCGCAAGCTGTGGCGCGAGTTCGTCTCGCCCTCGCCCGACGAGCGCGAGGTGGATCGCCTGGCCGGCATCTTTCGCGACGCCCGCTACGCGGTGAAGCCGCTGCTGCGCGCGATGTTCCTGTCGGAGGCCTTCTGGTCCGGGGAGAATCGCGGCGCGCTCATCAAGTCGCCGGTGGACCTGGTCGTGGGCACGCTGCACACGTTCGGCATCCGCCCCCTGGACCTGCGACCGGCCGTGACGGCGTCGGCGCTCCTGGGGCAGAACCTCTTCGCGCCCCCGAACGTGAAGGGGTGGCCCGGCGGGGAGGCGTGGATCAATTCCGCCACCTTGCTCGGACGCAAGCAGCTCATCGACCGGGTCTTCCGCGGCAGCGATGCGATGGCCGAGGCGCCCCCGAATGGCGCGGCGGCGGGCGCTCGGGAGGCGACGCCGCAGGCGCGCCTGCGGCGCATGATGGACCGGGGCCTCGCCACCTATGCGCTCGACTGGGATCGGTTCACGCGCGAGATGGGCGACGGGCCGGGGCGGGCGGAAGGTCTCGTTCGGCTCGTGCTCGCCGTCCCTCCCGTGGAACCGCCTGCGAAGGGCCTCCCGGGGCCCGAACTCGTCCGGCAGCTCGTTGCCGATCCCGCCTTCCAGCTTCGTTAGGGAGCCGCCATGGACCGACGCCAATTCCTCGCGGGCATCGCGACTTCCTCGCTCGCGGCCCTCGCCCTTCCCGCGCGAGGGGAGGCGACCCGGAAACTGCTCATCCTCGTCGAGCTCAAGGGCGGGAACGACGGCCTCAATACCGTCGTGCCGCTCGCCGATCCGGCCTACCGTCGCCTGCGGCCGCGCCTCGCGGTGGCGAGAGAGGACGCGCTAAGCCTCGATGACGAACAGGGCCTGCATCCCGCCCTCGCGTCTCTGATGCCGGCCTGGTCCGCCGGCGAGCTGGCGATCGTGCAGGGACTGGGCTACCCGGCCCCGAATCTCTCCCATTTCCGGTCCATCGAGATCTGGGACACGGCCTCGCGCAGCGACGAGTACCTGGACGATGGGTGGCTCACGCGCGTTTTCGCGAAGCATCCGTCGCCACCGGGCTTCGCGGCCGACGGCGTGGTCGTGGGCGCGGCGGACCTGGGGCCCCTTGCCGGAACGGGAGCCCGTACGATCGCCCTCGCGAATCCGGAGCAGTTCCTGCGCAACGCGAAACTGGCCCGGTCCACGGCGGGGACGGCCGCCAACCCGTCCCTTGCCCACATTCTTCGAGTCGAGCGGGAGATCCAGCGCTCCGCCGACCGCCTGCATCCGGGTCGCGACTTCGCCGCCGCCTTTCCCGCCGGTCCTTTCGGGGCGGCCATCCGGACTGCGGCGCAGCTGGCGGCCAATCGCGAAGGCATCTCCGCCATCCGCCTCACGCTGGGCGGGTTCGATACCCACGCCAACCAGGCCGGCACCCACGCGGCCCTGCTCCGGCAATTGGGCGAGGGGCTCGCTTCCCTGCGCGCGGCCTTGAAGGAGATCGGCCGTTGGACGGACACGATCGTGGCGACGTATTCGGAGTTCGGGCGCCGGGCGCAGGAAAACCAGAGCGGCGGTACGGACCACGGCACGGCGAGCGTGCAATTCGTCATGGGCGGGCAGGTCCGCGGCGGCATGGCGGGGAAGGCACCGATGCTCGATCGGCTCGACGCGGGCGGGAACCTCGTCTTCACGACGGATTTCCGGGCCTACTTCGGTGGGTTGGTCGCGGCGGCCTACGGGAAGTCGATGGGCGAAGCGTTCGGCGGGAATGTTCCGCTCGGGCTGTCGAGAACCTGAATTGAACATGAGGAAATGCTTTAACAAGTGGTTTTAAGTAAAGGTTTTAAAACAATATAGTCATTTAATCATATTTTACATTAAATAAATCCGTTAAAGCATTGTTTTAAAAAGATATCAATAGGGCGTGATGGGCCGCTCGCGACCCCGCTATAATCGGCCATTGCCACTCGTCGCCCGGCCTTGAATCTCCTCGCCGTCGAGACTTCCACCGAGCTGTGTTCGGTCGCGATCCTCTGCGGCGACGAGCTGCGGGTCGAGGAAGTCCTAGCCCCCAACCAACACGCCGAACGGCTCGAGCCCATGGTGCGCCGCCTGCTCGAGTGCGCCGGCCTGGACGTCGGCGCGATGGATGCGCTCGCCTTCGGCCAGGGTCCCGGGTCGTTCACCGGCATCCGGATCGGTTGCGGCTTCGTGCAGGGTCTCGCTTTCGCCACCGGCTTGCCGGTGGTGCCGGTGCCATCCCTTCTCGCCCTGGCGGAGCAGGCCGGCGCGAGCCGGGTGATTGCGGCGCTCGACGCCCGGATGGGGGAAACCTATCTCGCGGCCTACTCCCGCATGGGGGGCGACTGGTCGGTGGTCCTGCCGCCGCAATTGGCCCGGGAAGGCGCCTTGCCGGCCCTGCCCGGTCGAGACTGGGTCGCCACGGGGAGCGGTTTCGACGCCTTCGACTGGCTCCGCGCGGCATACGCCCCCCAGGTCTCGCATCGCCTCGAATCGGACCTTCCGCGGGCCGGTTCGGTGGCCCGCGTGGCGACCCGCGCCTTCCTGCGCGGCGAGGGGCTCCCGGCCGAGGAAGCCGCGCCCCTATACTTGCGTGACAAGGTCGCCCTGACGATCGAGGAAAGGCTGCCGGCCCCGTGAGCGCGGTTCCCGTCCCGCAAGTCCAGTTCCGCCCGATGCGCGCCTCGGACGTATCCGACGTGGCGGCGCTCGAGAAGTCCCTTTACGCTTTCCCGTGGAGCCCGGGCAATTTCCGCGACTCGGTGGAGGCGGGCTACGACTGCCGGGTCGCCTGCGAAGGATCCCGGGTGATCGGGTACGCGATCCTGATGATCGCGCTCGACGAGGCGCACCTGCTCAACCTCGCCGTGGCCTCGGACTGGCAGGGACAGGGGCTGGGGCGCGCCTTCCTCGACCACATGCTCGCGATCGGCAAGGCGGCGGGGGTGCAGATCGTCTACCTCGAAGTCCGGCCGTCCAACCACCCGGCCCGCCAGCTTTACCGGCGTGCCGGCTTCCAGCAGATCGCCATCCGACCCGCCTACTATCCGGCCTTGCACGGGCGCGAGGACGCGCTCTTCCTCGGCCTCACCCTCTGATCCATGGACGATCGCAGCCTTCGCGAACTCGAACTGCTCGCCGTGGCGCGCCTTTACGGCCTCGACGCGCGCAGCCGTTCGGACGGGGACGTGCCCGTCGCGAGCGCACCTTCGGGGGCACCGGTCGAAGCCGGCGCGTCCCGCGGCGCCGCCGTTCCTGCCCGGGCGGATCGTCCCGTCGTGCGCGACCGGTCGCCGGGAGAGGTTGCCGTTCCGGCACCGGCACCGGCCTGCGCGCCGGAAGTCGCCGGCATCGGGACCATGGACTGGAACGCACTGAAGGCCGTGGTCCGCGATTGCAACCGGTGCGGGCTGTGCAAGCAGCGCAAGCAGGCCGTCTTCGGCGTGGGCCACGAATCCGCGCCCTGGCTGTTCGTGGGCGAGGGGCCGGGCGCCGACGAGGACGAGAAGGGCGAGCCCTTCGTGGGACAGGCCGGAAAGCTCCTGGACGGCATGCTCGCGGCCGCGAAGCTCCAGCGGGGCCGGGAGGTCTACATCGCCAACGTCGTGAAGTGCCGCCCGCCGGGCAACCGCGTCCCTTCGCCCGAGGAATCGGCCGCCTGCGCGCCGTTCCTCGACCGGCAGGTGGACCTCATCGGTCCGAAGCTCATCGTGGCGCTCGGGCGCACGGCGGCCATCCGCCTCACGGGGCAGGAAGTGAGCCTCGCGAGCCTGCGTGGCCGCGTCCACGCCTACCGCGGCATACCGCTCATCGTCACCTACCACCCGGCCTACCTGCTCCGGAACCTCCCGGACAAGTCCAAGGCGTGGGAAGACCTGCTCTTCGCGCGGCGCACGATGGCCGCCGCGGGGGCTTGAATCGAGGGCTCCCGGGCCCCACTTCGACCGTCCTGTCACCCGTTTCGGGAGGAAACCGTTCCATGCGCAGAATCCTCGTCGCCTTCGCCCTTGCCGGTTCGCTGCTGCTCGGCGGCTGCGGCTACAACGACTTCCAGACCAAGGACGAGCAGGTGAAGGCGGCCTGGTCCGAGGTGCTCAACCAGTACAAGCGCCGCGCGGACCTCATCCCGAATCTCGTGTCGGTGGTGCAGGGGTTCGCCGCGCAGGAGAAGGACGTGCTCCTGGGCGTCACGAACGCGCGCTCGAAAGTCGGATCGATCCAGCTCACGCCGGAGGCGCTCAACGACCCGCAGGCGCTCAAGAACTTCCAGGCCGCCCAGGGCGATCTGTCGAGCGCGCTCTCGCGCCTGATGGTGGTGGCGGAGAACTACCCGCAGTTGAAGAGCGACCAGAACTTCCGCGACCTCCAGGCGCAGCTCGAGGGCACGGAAAACCGCATCACGACGGCCCGCAACCGATACATCAAGACGGTGCAGGACTACAACATCCTCGCCCGCCAGTTCCCGTCGAACCTCACCGCCATGATCTTCGGCTACAAGGAGAAGGCGAACTTCACGGTCGAGAACGAGAAGGCCATCGCCGAGCCGCCGAAGGTCGACTTCGGCGCCAAGCCGGCAGCCGCGCCGGCTCCCGCGCCCGCACCGGCTGCACCTGCCCCGGCGAAGTGATCCGGGCGTGATCCCGCGCGCCGGCCGCTTCCTCGCGGGAGCGGCCGCACTCCTCCTCGTCGCGGCCGCGGCATTCGCGGCGGATCCGGGCGAGCCCCTGCCTGTGCCGAAGCTCACCGGCCGGGTGGTGGATCTCACCGGCACGCTTTCCCCTCCCCAGCGGGAGGCGATCGCCGGCAAGCTCGCGGCGTTCGAAGGTGCTCGCGGCTCGCAGGTCGTCGTCCTGCTCGTCCCCTCCATCGGCACCGAGGCCATCGAGGAATTCGCGACCCGCGTGACGGACGCCTGGAAGCTCGGCCGCGCGGGCGTGGACGATGGGGTTCTCTTCGTCATCGCCAAGCAGGAGCGCAAGCTGCGCATCCAGTCCGGCCGCGGCGTGCAGGGTACGCTCACCGACGCCTTGTCCAAGCGGATCATCGTGGAACGCGTCTCGCCCAAGTTCCGCACGGGCGACTTCGCGGGCGGCATCGAGGCCGGCGTCGAGGCCATCATGAAGGCCATCGAGGGCGAGTCGCTGCCGCCGCCGGCCAAGAAGAAGTCCGCTGGCGGCTCGGTCGGCGTCGTCTCCTCGTTCGAGAATTTCCTCTGGCTGGCGTTTCTCGTCGTCCCGGTCGCGGGCATGATCCTGCGCTCGCTGCTCGGGCGCTTCCTCGGGGCGGGGCTCACGGGCGGCGCCACGGGGCTCGCCGCGGCTTTCGTCTTCGGCAGCGTGGTCTTCGGCGTGGTCGCGGCGATCGCCGCCTTCATCCTCGTGCTCGGCATGGGCGCGGGACGCTACGCGAGGGGCGGCGGCGGGTGGTCGAGCGGCGGCTTCGGCGGGGGAGGGGGCGGCTGGTCCTCGGGTGGCGGCGGCTTCAGTGGCGGGGGCGGCGGCTTCGACGGCGGCGGTGCCTCGGGAGACTGGTGATGGACCTGCGACGATTCTGGCGGCACATCGTGATGACGCCGTGGCAGGCAGCGCGGGCATTTCCGGAATCCGCCCTCGATGCGATCGGACGGCGCGTGGGCGAGCACGAGAAGCGCCACCGCGGCGAGGTCCGGTTCGTCGTCGAGGCCGAACTCACCACGGCGCAGCTCTGGTCGAACCTGACATCCCGCGCACGCGCCATCGAGATGTTTTCCGCCCTGCGCGTCTGGGACACGGAAGAGAACACCGGCGTGCTCGTGTATGTGCTGCTCGCCGACCACAAGGTCGAGATCGTGACGGACCGGGGCGTGGGAGGCCGGGTTCCCCCGGCCGAGTGGCAGTCCGTCTGTCGCACGATGCAGGAAGCCTTTCGTGCCGGTCGATTCGAGGAGGGTGCCCTCGAAGGCGTCACCGCGATCTCGCGGCTGCTGGAGGAACACTTCCCCGCACGCGAGTCGAACGCGAACGAGCTTCCCGACCGGCCCCTGATGATCTAGGCTTTCATTCCGACGTCGAGGCCGTCGGCGAGGGCGGCCGCGAGCGCACGGAATGTGGTCTCGATACGCGCCAGGTGCGTTTCGACGACGTCGGGCGCCTCGCCGGCGGCGATCGCCTGTTCGAGCGATAGGGCTTGCGTGCGCAGGATTCCTGCACCGACGGTTCCCGCCGTGCCCTTCAGCGTGTGCGCGAGCCGCCGCGCCGCCTCGACATCGCCCCCGGCGAGCGCTTCGCGGATCGATGCGGCCAGGGTCTTCTCGCTGGCGACGAACTTGCCCAGAACCGAGCGGTACAGGGAGGGCTTTCCGGCCGCGTGGCGAAGCCCTTCCTCGATGTCGAGGCCGTCGATGCCCCGGGGCAACGGGGGTTCCGGACGCGACGCGGTGGGGTCGGTTCCGGCCGTTCCTCCGGCCTGCTTCGCCCGCGGGACGATCCAGCGAGCCAGGCAGGCCCAGACCTGGTCGGGTTCGATGGGCTTCGCGAGGAAGTCGTTCATCCCGGCCGCGAGACAACGCTCCCGGTCCTGGACCATCGCATTGGCCGTCATCGCCACGATGGGAAGGCGCTCGTATCCGGACATCGCGCGGATGGCGCGCGTCGCGGCGAGCCCGTCCATCACGGGCATCTGCATGTCCATGAACACGAGGTCGTAGGTGCCTGTACGCAACTTTTCCAGGCCGATCGCCCCGTCGGCGGCCACGTCGACGTGGATTCCGGCGTCGACGAGAAGTTCGCGGGCGACCTCCTGGTTCATCTCGTTGTCCTCGACGAGCAGCACGCGGGAGCCGACGATGTCCGCGAGCCCGGCGAGGTTCGCCCGCGCCGCGAGGGCGGGCCGGGATGCCGGCGTTCCGGCGAGGAGCGAAGCCGTCGCCTCGAATAGGAGCGAGGCGTCGACGGGCTTCACGATCACCTGTTCGATACCCGCGTCCTGCAGGTGCCCAGAAAGTTCCGCCCGGGGATGGGCGGATACCATGACCACCTTGGGCGCCGGGCCCGGCTCGATTGCGCGCAGGTGCCGGATGGTCTCGATTCCTTCCATGCCGGGCATGCGCCAGCCGACGTAGGCGATCTCGAACGGGACGGCCGATCGCGCCGCGTCGCGGGCGGCGGCGATCGCATCGGGGCCGGAATCGACCACGCTCACCTCGAGCCCCATCGCGGTGAGCAGTTCCTTCATGAGAGCGGCATCCGGCGCCTCGTTCTCGACGACGAGCGCCCGTCGTCCCCGCAGGTCCGGGGAAGCATCGGCGGCGCGCGCACGCCTCGCGGCAATGCCCAGCCGGGCGGTGAACCAGAAGGTGCTGCCCGCGCCCGGCTCGCTGTCCACGCCGACATGGCCGCCCATGAGTTCGGCGAGCCGCTTGGCGATGACGAGCCCGAGCCCCGTGCCACCGTACTTGCGCGTCGTCGATGCGTCGGCTTGCTGGAAGCTGCGGAAGAGCCGTTCCCGCTCGTCCGCGGAGATGCCGATGCCGGTGTCGCGCACCGAGAAATGCAGGAGCGCCTCCCGCCCGTCGTTCTCCCGCACGCTTACCCCGACGTCGATGCGGCCACTTTGCGTGAACTTGACCGCGTTGGAGCCGAAGTTCACCAGCACCTGGCCGATGCGCAGCGCGTCGCCCTCGAGCGTGCGCGGCACGTCGGGCGCGATGTCCACCGCGAGGACGAGGCCCTTGGCGCGGGCTCGCTCGGACAGCAGGCCGACGGCGTGGGCGACCGCGATGTCCAGGTCGAAGACGGCGTGCTCGACCTCGAGCTTGCGCGCCTCGATCTTCGAGAAATCGAGCACGTCGTTGACGATCCCGAGAAGGTGCTGGCTCGCCAACTGGATCTTGCCGAGGTAGTCGCGCTGGCGGGGAGTGAGATCAGTCTTGAGCGCCAGGTGGGACATGCCCACGATCGCATTCATCGGCGTGCGGATCTCGTGGCTCATGTTGGCCAGGAAAAGGCTCTTTGCCTCGTTCGCGGCCTCGGCTGCCTGCTTCGCGGCGCGAAGGTCTCTCTCGCTGAGCGACAGCCGCTCGGTCTTTTCGTCGACGAGCCGCTCGAGGTTCGCATTCACGTGGGCGTGGGCGTCGAGCGCTCGATGCAGCGTCCTCGACAGGATGCCGATCTCGTCGCCGCCCGAATCCACGGTGATCGACTGGGCGCGCCCCTCCGACAGGGCGACGCAATCCTCGGCCAGGCGGTCGAGCCGGCGGGTGATCCGGCGCGCCATCTTCCCCGAAGCCCACCAGACGAGCGCGCCCAGGATGGCCGCGATGGTGAGCGAGACGACGACGCGCACGAGAAGGGGCACGACCCAGGGGTTCTCGTTCGAATGGACGCTCAGGCGAAGCGGGCCGCCCTCGATCGGTTCACCCAGCGGCAGCTCGATCGATACCCCGAAGTGCCTCGCTCCGGAATGACCGCCTTGGCTCAGGACCAGCCTGTCGCCCTGCAGCAAGTCCGCGCTGCGAGCCGCGCCGAAGTTCTCCACGCGCTCGTCGAGCATCGCCTTCAGGCGGATCACGCCGACCAGCGCGCCGATCGCCTCGTGCGTATAGGGCGCGAGAACCGGATAGACGGCGTAGAGCAGCGTTCCGTCCGGGGCGGGGTCGACGGCGATTCGCGCGCGGCGGTCGGCGAGTGCCGCGGAGACGATCGGCGCGAATCGTCCGCGTTCGATGCCCGCCGGCATGTTGGTGGCGACCGTGCGGCCGCGATAATCGAGCATCTCGACCGGCGTCGCGCCGGCGCTCTGCTCGAGCGAGCGCAGGAACGGCTTGAGGTAGGCTTCGCGGCCGGCCGAGTCGGTGAGCGCGGTCCAAACGAGGGAGCTGTGGCCTAGCTGGCGCACGCCGGCGAGGCGGTTGCGCAAGTCCAGCGCGAGAACCTGCCCGACGACCGTCGCCGCATCCTGGTTCGACTTTCGCTCGATGGCCGGGATGTCGATGAGCGCGAGCGCGAGGAGCGCGCCGCCGAGAGCCACCACGACGAGCATGGTGAGTGCGAAGGCGAAGTGGCGGATGCGTGTGCCAAGCCGCAGGTCGTCGCGCAGGAGGCCGAAACCCGCCTTCATGGCGGCGCGGCCGTCCCGGCAGGTGGGTTCCCGTCGCTCAAGGGCGGGCGCGCGCGGTGATGGGTACGAGGCGGTCGTCCGCGAGGTAGCGTGCGAAGAAGACCTGGTCCGCCGTGAGCGCTTCGTGGCGTTCCGGCGAGAAGGGTCTCGCATAGCGGCGCACGAGCCCCTCGTGCGGGCCCAGTTGCTCCAGGGCTTCGCGCACGCGCCGGCGGTCGGTGCTGCCCGCCCGGTTCACCGCCTTCGCGAGCAGGTGCGTGAGGTCGTAGGCGTGGGCGACGCCCACCGGGCTCTTCACCTGTTCCGCGCCGTCGATCCCGAAATCGCGCCTGAGCGCGGCGAGCACCCGTCGTGCCGTCGGGCTGTCGTCGCCGACGAAGCTGTAGGTCTGGATCACCGCGAAGTCGATCTGGTGCAGCGAAGCGCCCGCGAGCTTGGCGAAGTCGCCCCCGGTGACGCCCCAATGGCTCACGACGGGCAGGCGCTGGGCCGCGGGCAGGGAGGCGATCTCGCGGGCGAGCAGGGCGCCTTCGACCTCGTTGCCGACGAAGATGATGGCGAGGGCGCCGGTCGCCCGCAGTTCGCCGTATTGATCGAGCAGCGACGGAGCTCCCCAGTTGTACCAGCGGTGCGCCATGATCGCGACACCCGCATCGGGCGCCGCCTTGTCGAGGGCGGCCTGGTTGCTGCGCCCCCACGCCGTGTTGGGAAGCAGGACGCCCACGCGCGTGGCCTTGTGCTGCTTTTTCGCGAAACGCAGGAAGGCCGGACCCGCCCAGGAATCCTTCAGGGAAAGGCGGTAGGAGAAGCTCGGCCGGAAGGCATGGTCAATGATTCCGTCGGCCGATCCCCACGGGTCGAGGAGAGGCACGCCGAGCTCGTGGGCGACCGGGAGGGCCTCGATGTAGATCGGGCTGTACTTGCCGCCGAAGACGGCCACCAGGTCGGGCAAGGCGGCAAGCTCGCGCAGGTTGTCGACGCCGATGGCGGTGACGCTGCGGTTGTCGCGCGTGACGAGCGCGAGCTTGCGGCCACCGAGAACGCCGCCAGCCCGGTTGATCTCGTCGATCGCGACCTGCATGCCCTGCTGGACGGCCTGGGCGGAAGTGCTCGTCTTGTGTCCGAACTCGGCGTCGAGGCCGACGTAGACGGGGCCGCTCGCGAAGGCGGCGGGAAGCAGTAGGCTCGCAACGAGCGCCCACGCGTACAGGTGCATGGCAGTGGCTCCGGTGAGTGCTGTTGTTGTTCCGGTCGACGCCGCGATCCCTCCCGCGCCCCGGGCGTGCGGCCACGAAACGCGATCGGCGGGTTGCCGCTTCATCGTCGAGGAAACGACTCCGCCCGGCAAGGGCCGGGCGGAAACTATTCAATCGAAGTTTGACGCCGTCGGTATCGACAGGCGAAGCGGGGCTACTTGCGCCGGGCGGGGGGCTGGTCGGCTTCGAGAAGGGCGGCTATGTCGCGGAGTTTCCCGGCGTCCTTGCCCGCCGCCGGCGCGGGCGGGGACTTGCGACGGCGAAGCATCAGCGCAAGGCCGGCGAGGCCTCCCAGCACGAGCAAGGCAGGCGCCATCCACAGCACGGCCGTGGCCGCATTGAAGGGCGGCTTGTAGAGGACGAAATCGCCGTAGCGGTCCACCATGTAGCCGCGGATCTCCTCGTCGGACTTTCCCGCGGCGATCATGGCACGGGTCTGCTTGCGCAGGTCGACCGCGAGCGGGGCGTCGGAATCGGCGATGGTCTGGTTCTGGCAGACGAGGCACCGAAGCTCGTGCGCGATGGCCTTCAGGCGCGCCTCCACCTTGGGGTCGGGGTTCGCGATCTCGGCGGACTGGCCCCAGGCGAGGCTGCAGCCGGCGAGGGCCAGCGAAAAGAG
>Ga0138256_10001165_pt1 | contig 28268 bp, 18 predicted proteins | sample KNB2016incub_MG_FD_105486 | JGI IMG/M metagenome (GOLD analysis project Ga0138256, IMG submission 105486) | Active sludge microbial communities from wastewater in Klosterneuburg, Austria - KNB2014incub_MG | ecosystem: Engineered > WWTP > Activated sludge > Unclassified | place: Austria...
ACTCGTGTCCGACGCACTCGTGTCCGACGCACCCTCGCCCGACGCACCCTCGCCCGACGCACCCTCGTCCGGCGCGTTCTCGTCCGGCAGCTCGTCGTCCACCCCGCGGTCGCTATCCGAGGAGGCGATGTTCAGGTCCTCGTGGTGCATGGACGACTCCAGCCAGCAGGTGAGCGATTCTCGTCGCGGATGCGTGGAAACGGCGAGAGGCCGGAGAGAAGCCCGCTGAGCAACGTGGGGTACCGGGCCCCAGCATCCTCAGAAGACAACCCTCCGGCCCCTTGAATCCGCCGGTGTGGGAACGTGACTCGTCCCGCGCCTACTCTTCCACCACCTCGATTTCAGCGACGACATCGCTCTTGGTGATGCCGAGCACGACCTTGACCTTCTCCTCGATCTCCTTCATCAGGACAGGATTGTCCTTGAGGAACATCTTGGCATTCTCTCTTCCCTGCCCGATGCGCTGGCCATTGTAGCTGTACCAGGCGCCCGACTTCTCGATGATCGCGGAGTCCGAGCCGATGTCCACCAAGAGCGACGTGAGGCTGATCCCTTCCGCGTACATGATATCGAACTCGGCCTGCTTGAACGGCGGCGCGACCTTGTTCTTCACAACCTTCACGCGAACCTGCGAGCCGGTGACCTCGTCCTTGTCCTTCACCGGTCCGATGCGCCGAATGTCGAGACGAAGCGACGCATAGAACTTGAGCGCCTTGCCCCCGGTCGTCGTCTCCTGACTGCCAAACATGACGCCGATCTTCTCGCGCAGCTGGTTGATGAAGACCACCGACGTCCGCGACCGCGCAATCGCACCCGTCAGCTTCCGCAACGCTTGCGACATCAGGCGAGCCTGAAGCCCGACGTGCGAGTCACCCATGTCCCCCTCGATCTCGGCCTTCGGCACGAGTGCCGCCACCGAGTCGATCACTACAACGTCCACCGCGCCAGAGCGCACGAGAATCTCACAGATCTCAAGCGCCTGCTCGCCGGTGTCGGGCTGTGACACGAGGAGATTCTCCACGTCCACCCCGAGCTTCTTGGCGTAGTCGATGTCGAGCGCATGCTCGGCGTCGATGAACGCCGCCACCCCCCCCAGCCGCTGCGCATTCGCGACCACGTGCAGACACAAGGTCGTCTTGCCGCTCGACTCCGGCCCGTAGATCTCCGTGATGCGGCCCCGAGGAATCCCACCGATGCCGATCGCGGCATCCAGGTTGATCGCCCCCGTCGGGATGCATTCGACGCGGACGCGATGCTCCGCGCCCATGCGCATGATCGATCCCTTGCCGCAGTTCTTTTCGATCTGCGAGATGGCCAGACCCAGTGCTTTCCTACGATCGTCTTGCACTGCCGAAACCGCCATGATTCACCCGGTTGGTGACTCGTTGAGGCCTTGGCCACGCGGGCAATCTACCGAGTGGCGTGAACGATTCGATACCCCGAACAAACTACGAAGCTACCCGCTTGCTTTCAAGCACGCGCAGAAATCCCGAAGGCGTTTTCCACATGGCGTACACGAACGCGGCTGCCGTCCAGGATCACCCCGATGACGTCGAACCGGTAGTGCTCACCCAAGCGCCCATGACGGTCGATCCAGACCGACGCCGAACGAACTAACTCCCGTCGCTTCTTCCAGTTAACCGCCTCGAGCGGCCCGCCGCACCCGCCCCCACGCCTCGCCTTCACCTCCACGAACGCGACCATCCCCTCGCGTTCGGCGATGAGATCGATGTCCCGATGGCCGCTTCGAAATCTTCGCTGAAGCACGCGCCATCCGCGGCCACGCAGCCACCGCTCGGCCACGGCCTCGCCCACGAGTCCGAACTGCTGTCGCTCCGTCGTCACACACGGATCGTACACCGCCCCATCACTGGTGCACGAACCATTCGATTGCGCGGCGGATCCTTTCCCTGCACGCACCGGCTGCAGGCACTGGCCGCACCTCGGGCGACGCTCACGCACGGTCGCGTCGGGACGGCAGGTCGACACCGCCTGTCCCGGGAACCTGCACGCTGGGCACGACCGCGCCGGGAGGTATCCCACGGCGGGCGGGGGGTACGGCCGCCCGCGGCGACTCGTTAGGCGCGGGACATCGGGGGTCCATGCATTGCCGCGATGCCACTCGCCCAACGGGACCGGGCCGGGATTACAACGTCTCCGGTCCCGCGATGCGATCGAGGTCGTCCAGCCCCACCAGGATGTCACGCGGCTTTGATCCCTTCGACGGCCCCAGCACGCCGGCCGCATTCAGCTGATCAATGATCCGTGCCGCGCGCCCATACCCGATTCCCAGGCGCCGCTGGAGCAGCGAGGTCGACCCTAACTGGTGCTGGATGCACGTCTCCGCCGCGCGGCGAAACAGCGGGTCGCGGTCGTCCCGGCCGTCCGGGCTCCCGTCGTCGTCATCCTCGTCGGCCAGCGCTTCCTGCGCCTTCATGTCCGCGATGATGTCGGTCCGCGCCAGCTCCGCGTCGACTCCCTGCGCGGCCAGCGCCGCGCGGCGGGCAATCGTCCGGCCATCGAACCAGTGCATGAGCCGCTCGGTGTCCTCGCCGGCGATGAACGCGCCCTGCAGCCGCTGCGGCTCGGACTTGCCGGGCGGAATGAAGAGCATGTCCCCATTGCCCAGGAGCGACTCCGCCCCCATGCCGTCGATGATCGTGCGTGAATCCACCTGCGACGCCACGCGGAAGGCGATCCGACTCGGAAAGTTCGCCTTGATCAATCCGGTGATCACGTTCACGCTCGGCCGCTGCGTGGCGAGGATGATGTGAATGCCGATCGCCCGCGCCTTCTGCGCCAGCATCGCCAGCGGCGTCTCCACCTCGGCCTGCACCGTCATCATCAGGTCCGCCAGTTCGTCGATCACGAGGACCACGTACGGGAGGATCCCCTCCGTGTACTCCCGTCGCTCGAAGGCGACCTCGGGACGCTTCGGGAGCACCAGCGACGCGCCGTCGAGCACGCGCTTGTTGAACTCCTGGATGTTGCGGGCACCGTTGGCGGCCAGGATTTCGTATCGACGCTGCATCTCGATCACTGCCCACTTCAGCACGTAGGCAGCATCGCGGTTGTCGGTGATGACCTTGTGGAGCAGGTGCGGGAGGTCGTTGTAGACCGACAGCTCCACCATCTTGGGGTCCACCATCAGGAACTGCAGCGTGCGCGGGGTGTGCCGGTACGCCAGCGACGTGATGATCGTGTTCACGCACACCGACTTGCCCGAGCCGGTGGCGCCGGCGATCAGCAGGTGCGGCATCTTGGCCAGGTCCGCCACGACGACCTTGCCCTCGAGGTCCTTGCCTAACGCGATGGGCAGCGCCATGCGGGCCTGGGTGAACTCCCGGGCCTCGATCAGCTCGCGAAACGCGACGATCTGCGGGACCGGATTCGGGACCTCGACGCCGACGGCGCCGCGCCCAGGAATCGGTGCCACTACCCGAATGCTGGCGGCGCGCATCGCCAGCGCGAGGTCGTTGGCGAGGTTGGCGAACTGCCGCACCTTGACCCCGGGGGCCGGCTCCACCTCGAACTGGGTGACCACCGGCCCGGTCGTCTTTCCCACCAGCGTCCCGTCCACCTTGAACGTGCGCAGGGCCTCCATGAGCTTCTGCCCCATCGCGTCGATTTCCTTGCGCCCTACATCGACGTTGCCGGCAGGCGCCGGCGTCAGCAGTTCGGGCGCCGGAAGCTTGTCCTCCAGCGCGTCCTCGTCGGCAATGGTCGGCATCACGAACGATTCCCCGCCGGTCTGATCCCCGACGGTCGCATCGCCGGCGGCCGTCTCGCCGCCCGGCGGCGGCGCGTCCTTCCCCCGCCCGCCCGTCCGCTTGCGGCGTCCCTCCACCGTCGCGGCCTCGGCGACGGCGCCTCCGTCGGTCGCGACCTCCATGCCGGCGCGCCCCTGTTGTGGCGTCGCGCCTCCCGTGGCGCCGAGGCCGATCGCTCGCTCGCGTTCCAGCCGTCCGCTTCGTTGCTCAATCGCCGGCATCTCCTCCGGTGGCGGCTCGAGCAGGGAGGCAAGCGTGGGGCTTCTGGTGGCGCGACCCGCGGCAGGTGAAGGCCCCAGGAGGGCGCGCACCGGATTCCAGCGCAGCGTCCACGCCATCAGGGCGCTTCCGAGCAGCGCTACGGCGAGCCAGGCCCCTCCGGTCCCCAAGGTGCGGTCGAGGTAGAAGCTCACCAGGCCGCCCAGGAGCCCGGCCGGACTCTCGGCGGAGCGCGCCGTGCCGGTCGCCAGCCCCACGACCACTGGCAGCAGGACGGTCAGCCCGGCAAGAAAGGTCAGCCAGCGCCGGTCGGTCTCGCCCTGCAGGCGGCCGAGCAGGCGCAGGCCGTGCACGAGCGGGATGAACGGGACCAGTGCGGCGGCCGGGGCACCAAGCAGCGATAGCAGCGACCACTTGATGCACCCCCCGACCGGTCCGAAGACGCCGCGCGCGGCCAGGCACGACCCCTCGACCGGGAGTCGTTGCAGCAGCAGCGCCCCGCCGACGAAGACACCGAGGACGATCAGCGCGATCCCGGCGATCTCGCGTCGCAACGATTGGCCCACGCTAGCGCTCCCGGTCGGGCCCCAACTTGGTGACCTGCCGATCGTGATACACGGGGACGACCGGGTAGCCATCGAGCTGGGCGCAGGTGGCGAGGTCTTCGGCGAAGCCCATGTCGGCCAGCGCGCGACCGTGCGCCGACTCGGCGAAGAGGCGCGGGAGGTCGTTGGCGTACCGGCGCTCCAGCTGCACGGACGCCTGCGCCCCGTCGTTCATCGACACGTCGGTGATGCCGCGCCGGATGCTTCGCACGAAACGACCGGCACAGACGGCGTCCTCCAGCGAGAAGTGCCGATCGCTCCCGGCCGCGATGATGGCCAGGTCGCTCTGGGCGCGCGCCGCCGCCCGCAGCATGGCGCTCACCGCGGTGAAGTTCACGAAGGCCCCCACCAGCACCTCACGCGCCGGCTGGACGGCGATCAGCGCCGAGGTGCCGTTCGTCGTCGTGAACAGGATCGTCTTGCCCTCCACGGCCTCGCGCGTGTACTCTCGCGGCGAGTTGCCCAGGTCGAACCCCGGGATCATCTGGTTCTTGCGCTCGCCCGCCAGCTTGTAGTCGCCACGCGCCAGCGACTTGGAACGAGTCACGGCTTCATCGGCGCTCTCGAACGGGATCACGGTCCGCGCACCATGCGCGAGGGCGACCGCGATCGTCGTCGACGCGCGCAGCACGTCGATGACGACGACGACCCGCCCCTGCACGTCGGCGCTCGTGACACTGTGCGCGCCGAAATAGACGTCAAGACGCACTCAGCCCGGCTCCTTCAGAATGCTCCCGATCTCGCGCTCCAGCCACTTCGTGTCGACGATCCCGTCACGAAACCCGGGATGCGTCATCACCCGCGCGAGGAAGGGGGCGGTGGTGGTGACCCCTTCGATGATGAAGCTCTCGAGCGCCAGCTGCATGCGGCGCAAGGCCTCGTCGCGATCGCGCCCCTGCACAATGAGTTTGGCGAGGAGCGAATCGTAGTACGGCGGCACCGTGTAGCCCGCGTACACGTGCGTGTCGAGCCGAACCCCGGGCCCTCCCGGCGGATGAAAGACCTCGATGCGTCCCGGGGACGGCTGAAACCCGCGCGCGGGGTCCTCGGCGTTGATGCGGCATTCGATCACGTGGCCACGCAGCGCCGGGAGCTCCAGGACGCTCAGTCGCTCGCCTGCCGCCACCCGAATCTGCTCCTTCACCAGGTCTATGCCGGTCAGCTGCTCCGTGACCGGATGCTCGACCTGGATGCGGGTGTTCATCTCCATGAAGTAGAACGAGCCGTCCTCGTCCAGGAGCATTTCGATCGTCCCGGCGCCGACATACTCGATCGCCTTCGCCCCGCGCACGGCGGCCTCGCCCATCGTCGCCCGCAGCTCGGGGGTCATGGCCGGACTGGGGGCCTCCTCGATGAGCTTCTGGTGACGCCGCTGCACCGAGCAATCGCGCTCGCCGAGGTGGATGACGTTGCCGTGCGTGTCCCCCATGATCTGGAACTCGATGTGGCGTGGCTTGGTGAGGTACTTCTCCACGTACACATCGCCATTGCCAAAGGCCGACAGCGCCTCGGAGCGCGCCAGCGAGAAGGAGCGCAGGAACTCGTCGGCATCCTTCGCGACGCGCATCCCCTTCCCACCTCCCCCCGCCGCGGCCTTGATGATGACCGGGAACCCCATCTCCTTGGCGAACTCCAGCGCGGCATCCGGGTCCTCCACCGGCCCGGGTGTTCCCGGCACGATGGGGACGCCGACATCCATCATCGCCTTGCGCGCGGCCGCCTTGTCGCCCATGACGCGGATCTGGTCCGCGGTCGGTCCGATGAAGGCGATGTTCGACGCCGCGCAGGTCTCCGAGAACTCGGCGTTCTCGGCCAGGAATCCGTAGCCCGGGTGGATGGCGTCGGCACCGGTGATCTCGGCGGCGGCAATCAGTCGCGGGATCTTGAGGTACGAATCGCGCGACGGCGGGGGGCCGATGCACACGTCGTCATCGGCGAAGCGAACATGCAGGGATTCGCGGTCGGCCTCCGAATACACGGCGACCGTCTGGATTCCCAGCTCACGACAAGCGCGAATGACACGGAGGGCGATCTCTCCGCGGTTCGCGACGAGGACTTTCTTGAACATTCCGTTTCTCGGGGCCCGGCGCGTAAACTGCGCGTGAACTACGCGGTCTCGTCTGTCTGGAACTCGTCCCAGGAGGTGTCGCTCGATGCGGCGACGCCCTGGACACGCAAGGCAAGCTCGTTGGGATTCGTCGCATAGAACAGGGCGTTCTCGTACGAGATCGTCCCCTTCGAGTACCACGACATGAGCGACTGGTCAAAGCTCTGCATCCCGTACTGCACCGTGCCTTCCTTGATGAGGTCGGGGATGTTGAGCGTCTTGGACACTTCGCGGATCTGCTCGCGCACGGCCGCGGTGTTGATCAGGACCTCGCACGCCGGCACGCGACCCGGCCTGTCGACGCGTGGAACCAGGCGCAGCGACACCACGGCCGCCAACGCATTCGACAGGGCGAAGCGCACCTCGTTCTGCTGGTGCGGCGGATAGAACGAGAGGATGCGATTGATCGTCTGCGTCGCATCCGTGGTATGCAGCGTGGAAAAGACCAGGTGCCCGGTATCGGCCGCCTTGAGCGCGGTATCGAGTGTGTCGAGGTCTCGAATTTCGCCGATGAGGATGACATCGGGATCCTGCCGCAGCACGCGCCGCAGCGCCTGGGCAAAACTTCCGGTGTCGGTCCCGACCTCGCGCTGGTTGATGTGGCACTTGATGTCGCGATGCAGGAACTCGATCGGATCCTCGATCGTGATGATGTTCGCGTACCGCTTCTCGTTGATCACCTGCAGGATCGACGCGAGCGCCGTCGACTTGCCCGAGCCGGTCACGCCGGTCACGAGGACCAAACCGCGCGGCAGCATCGCGATGTCGTCAACGATCGCCGGCAGGTTCAGCTCCCCGATCGACTTGGCCTGGTGCGGCACCGTCCGGATGGCGAAGGCGATGGTCCCGCGCTGCTGGTAGGCGTTGACGCGAAATCGCCCGATTCCGGGCACCCCGGTGGCGAAGTCGGCCTCGCGAAAGTCGGCAAACTCCTTCACCTGCTTCGGCGTCATGATCTCCTTCGCCAGCGTGCTCAGGTCCTCGGGACGAAGCGCGGGGAGCGGGAGCGGTGCCAGGTCAGCGTTGATGCGCAGCGTCGGCGGGCGTCCAACCTTCAGGTGCAGGTCGGACGCACCACGCTGCACCATCTGCTGCAGGATGGACTTGAAGTTGAATGGCGCGCGCGGCGCGCCTGGACCAGCGGCCAACGATTGCTCCGGCGCGGGAACCGGACTAGCCATTCGGATCGACGCGCATCAGGACCTGCCCATACTCGACCGGCTGCGAGTCCGAGACAGACACTTCGGTGACCACCCCTGAGAACTCGGACTCGATCTCATTCATGATCTTCATCGCCTCGATGATGCAGAGGATCTGCCCCTTCTCGATGCGCTGCCCCACCGACACGTAGGGCTTGGAGCCCGGATCGGGCTGCGAATAGTAGGTACCAACCATCGGCGACTTCACTTCCAGGTGCTGGCCCCTGGCCGGTTCGGTCCGGGCAGGCGCCTGTGCGTCGAGCGCCGGCGCGGCCGAGGTCGCCAGCGCCGCCTGCAAGACCGGCGACGCGGACATGAGGGTCGGCACCGCGACCTGGGCGGGCATCGGGATGTGCCCCCGGTGCTGCGGCGACTTCGAGATGCGGATCTTCGTCCCCTTGTCCGAGGTCATCTCCACGGAGTCGACGGTCGAGCCGTCGAGCATCTCGATCAGTTTCTTGACGTAGCGTAAGTCGATCATGTCAGTCATTGAGGTCCGCCGGCTCCCGCGCTGATGCCACGTCCGTCAGGACAGTTCGAGCAGCTCCCGGGTGAAGTCGGTCAGCAGCTCGGTCCCGTCGGCGCCCAAATGCACGTCATCTTCGATCCGCACCCCCCCCCACTCGGGCACGTACACGCCCGGCTCGATGGTAACCACCGAACCGGGCGGAAGCACCTCCTCCGCCAACCGAGAGAGCCGGGGAGCCTCGTGGACCTGCAGGCCGATCCCGTGTCCCAGCCCGTGCCCGAACAGCTCGCCCATTCCCCGCGCCTCCAGAACGGAGCGCGCGAGTGCATCGCCCTCCCTCCCCAGCATCCCGGCCCGGATCCCTACCCGGGCGACACGATTGGCTTCCTGCACCGCTTCGTGCGTTTCCCGCTGCCGACTGTCGGCACGTCCCAGCACGACCGTCCGGGTCACGTCAGAACAATAACCGCCAGTCGACGCCCCGAAATCCAACAACAGAAACTCTCCCGGCGCAATAGCCCGGGTGGACGCCCGTGCATGTGGGAGCGCCGAACGGGGACCGGTGGCGACGATCGGCGCAAACGGATGGGCATCGCTGCCGGCCCGCCGCAGCGCCCGCTCAAGGTCGCCGCATATGTCCAGCTCGCTCATCCCTGCCCGCACCCCGCTCAGCGTCTCCTGCAGCGCCTGCATCGCGATCGCACCCGCCGCACGGATGAGCGCCACCTCGCCAGCATCCTTCCGCGCACGCAAGTCTTCCACAAGTTCGGTCGCCGGACGCCAGTGCCAGCGATCGCCCTGCTCGAGCAGTCGCTGGAAATCCCGGTGCGGAAGATGCGCCGACTCGAACCCGATCGCCTCGACCCCGGTCATGGTCGCCAGCAGCTTCCACAGCCCGGCCCAGAGCGACGACTCTTCGATCCGGACGCTCGCCACGTCGCTCGATTCGACGGCAGCCTGCGTCTTGTAGCGGAAGTCGGTGATCAGGTGCACCTCGCGCGCCGAGGCGAACAGAAGCGCGTTGGAGCCGGAAAAGCCCGTCAGGTAGCGAATGTTGGGCGGCGCCGTGATGAGCACACCGTCCAGGTGATGCGCGACGAGGCGTTCGACGAGCGCGGCGAGTCGGTGTGTTCGCGCACCACTCACGATGCGCGGAGCAGCGAGACAAGCCCGCGCAGCCCCCACTCGTAGCCATCGGCGCCGAAGCCGCACAGCACGGCGCGCGCGCCCGGCGCCAGCATCGAGTGTCGTCGCTCCGGCTCGCGGGCGTACACGTTCGTCAGGTGCACCTCGACGAACGGCACCTCGGCGGCGGCAAACGCGTCGCGCAGCGCAAGACTGGTGTGCGAGTAGGCGCCGGCGTTGATCAAGGCGCCATCCACCCGACCGCGCAGCCCCTGGATCTCGGCGATCAGCTCGCCCTCACCGTTGTGCTGAACACACGAAATGTCGACGCCCAGCTCCGCGCCAACTACGCGGAGCCGGGCGTCGATGTCCGCCAGGGTCGTGGTTCCGTACAGCGCGGGTTCGCGCGTACCGAGGAGATTGAGATTCGGACCGTTGAGTACTGCGATCTTCACTTCTTCTTGAGGCCTTCGAGCCAGGCCGTGAACTGCTCGATGTCCGCACCGCGCTCCTCGCCGTCCTCGCTGTCCGTGGACGCGGGGGATTCCTCCCCCGACGATGCGCCCTGAAAGAACTCATCAAGAGTCACGGCCCCGGACGAGCGACTAGGAACATCGCGAAAGAGGTGCTCCAGTGACAACTCTCGTTCGGCACTTCGGCTCGCCGGCGGGGGTTCATGGCCGCCAAACGCCGAGGCAAGGCTCGACGCAGCATCCTCATCGGAACCGGACACCACCCCCGACGAGAAGAGCTGCGCCAGCGAGGACGAGGAGGGAGCACGGTCCGAGACGGTCAGCGCCTCGTCGGCAGTCGCCACCCCGGTGATACCGCCGGATCCACCCGAGCTGGCCGAGGGACCAGCGTGACTGCCGAGCGAGGACACGTCTCGATCGCCGTCACTGCGCCGTCGCGGCTCGCGCCGAGCGAAGTGTGCAAAGAACTGGCGGACCGGCTGGCCCTCGCGATCGATCGTATCGCGCGGGACGATGCCCTCCACCACGGTCGATGCGGCGCCACGCTCGATGGCAGCGACTCGATCGTGCAAGGCGGGGTCGTCGGGGTGCTGCGCCAGCAGCTGCCGGTAGATCGCCAGCGCCTCCCCATGAAATCCCTGCTGCAAGTACAACTCGGCCATCGTCTCGGTGACGAACGCAGGCGCCTCGTCGCGCTCCTGATCCGCGTCTGCCGTCGCATCCTCGAACTCGTCCACCGGCTCGAATGCCACGTCACGCGTGACCAGCCCCTCGATGGCCGGCACCGCCGGCACGACCAGCTCGACGTCAGCGTCGGTTTCCGCACCGACCAACTCCCCTGCCTGCTCGTCGCCAACGTTCGAGGACTGCGCGTACGGGTCCGCGCCGAGTGGTTGCGGGTAGGCGTCGTGCGCGTCGAGCGCGTCGAGCGGGACCGAGATCGCGTTCGCGATATACTCGACATCGTCGACCACCGGCGCGACGAACTCCCCATACTCGACGACGAAGTCTTCTTCGGCGTCCGGAGTGTCGATCGGATCGTCCGACGGCACGCCCCACTGATCGTCGTCGTAGGCGCTTTCCACCTCGACTGGAGTGGTCGTTGCGGCACGCGGACTCCCGTCGAACACGGCGTCCTGTTCCGGTGTCTCGGCGATGACTTCGACGTCCAGCGTCGGCGCGTCGACCTCGTCGAGCTGATCGATTTCCGCTGCGGACGGCTCGGTGCTCCCCACCGCAGCGTAGTCGTCGTCGAGGACGAACTCCTCGTGCCGCTCGTCCTGCAGGCGATCGACGTCCGAAACGACCATCGACACATCCAGCATGTCGCTCCCTTCGGCGGCCGCGACAGCGAACGGCTCGTCCGAGCGTGCCGCGCTCTCCTGCTCGGCGGGATACTCGGCAAACGATGCAAAGTCGAACTCGTCCGACTCGACCTGGACGTCCTCGACGGCGTCGACGACGTCGAGGACGTCGACGTCGTCGACGGCGTCCACCGACACGACGTCGCTGTCGCGATGCTCGGGCGACGCGCTGGACGCGGGCACCAGGACTTCAGCCGCCGGGAGCTCGAACTCCGCCATTCCCGTGTCCTCGCCCTGCCCCTCGGGCACTGCGCGGAGGAACGTGGGGGTGGGGATCGTGAACAGCGTCTCGATGGGAGTGCCTGACGGCGTGCGATCGACCGAATCCGGCGGCATCGCGGACGACGCGAGCGGCAGCGCTTCGTCGAAGTACATCGGCGCAGCCTCGGGGTCGCTCGCGCCAGTGACCGCGCGCGTATCGGCCGGCGTTGGCTGGAGTACGTCGGGGAGGAACGACTCCTCGAAGAGGTCGGTCTCCTGCCGATCGTCACCCGGGGACGCTACCGCGCCGAAGGCGTCTGACTGGCTGGCGAACCAGTCGTCATCGTGCGATTGGACGATGGCATTGACCTCGCCGGAGGCCAGGATCCCGGCCGACTCGGCCGCGCCGAAGAAGGGATTCGCGGGCTCGGCGTCTGCGACCGAGAGGTACTCCTCCTCGGACGTGGTCCCCTCGAAGTACGAGAGCGGCGCGTCGCGGCCCGGGAGTTCGTGCAGAATCGCCTCGGGTTCGGGGAACTCGACCCGCGACTCTATCGGTGAGTCGTCGTGCGAGCCGTCAAGCGAACCGTCGTGCGAACCATCGTGCGAACCGTCGTGCGAGCCGTCGTGCGAGCCGTCGTGCGAACCGTCGTGCGAACCGTCGTGCGAACCGTCGACCGGTTCCGTGGCCGGTTCGGTGGTCGCAACGGGCGCCCACAAGTCCTCGGCCACCGCGGGCTCGGGCGAGAGGTCGGGGCTCGTCTCGCGCTCAACTGGCGCAGTGGACCACGCGAGCGCCGGCGGAGCGGACTCCGCTGGCGCCTCGTGGACCGGTGCCTCCGCGAGCACGGCTGCCGACGCAGCGACCGCCGCCTGTTCTGTCGGCACGGTCGACGATTGGGCCGATACCGCGTCGAGATCCCGGAGCATGAGGGCGATCTCCTCGTTGCGGGGATCCGCCTCCAGGACGCGTTCGTACCAGCCGCGCGCCTGCCACGGCTCATCCTGCTCACGCGCGATGTCGCCCAGAAAGCGAAGCGCGATCAGGTTTTCCGGATCGAGGTCAAGGGCAGCCTCGAAGATCTGGCGCGCCTCGCCCAGGTCTCGCGCTTCGTACAGCGCCTGGGCCAGCACGATATGACCACTGATGTGTCCGGGCTGGTTGGGCAGGTGTGCGCGACAGAGCGCAATCGCCTGGGTCAGGTCTCCAAGCTTGCGATATTCATTGGCGAGGGGCGCGAAATAGCGTCGCGGATTCTCGTCAAACTTCTTCTTCAGCTCGTCGAGTCGGGCGGAAGTGGCCATGCCTAGCCCTCGAGGTCATCGCGCCGGCTGCGGCGCTCAAGGAAAACGAGATGGTGCTCAGTCTCTGAGACGAACGACTTCGTCAGAAGTGACACGCTAACTTGATTTTAGGCGCAGATCACAAATAGCTTACGCGGCTCCCGTTCCACCCCGCCACACCTCGTGTTCCAGCAGGAGATACTGCCTCGTGCTCCAACAAATGCGGAGCTCCGCGAAGTGGGTATGGCTGTTCATCGTCATCTGCTTCGTCGGGGTCTTCCTTTTCGCCGAAACCTCCGGTCTTCTGGGGGTCGGTCCTACCCAGATCACGCCAGGTACCGCCGTCGCCGAAGTCAATGGCGTCGACGTGCCGTACGTGACGTGGGTCAACGTATCCAATCAGCTCGCCCAGCAGGAAGAGCGAAATTCCGGACGCAGCCTGTCGCTGGACGAGCGTCGGCGCTTCGAGGACCAGGCCTTCGAACAGCTCGTCTCCAATATTCTGCTGGAGCAGGAGTACAAGCGGCGAGGCATCACCGTCTCGGATCAGGAGATTATTGAGGCCTCGCAGCAGAGCCCGCCTCCTGAGCTCATGCAGAGTCCGGACTTCCAGACCGACGGCCAGTTCGACATTGCCAAGTATCGCCGTTTCATTGGCAGTGCCGCGGCGCGGTCGCAGGGCGTGCTGGTGCAGCTGGAGAGCTATTACCGCCAGGAGATCCCGCGGGCCAAGCTCTTCGACCAGCTCGCCGGTGACGTCTTCGTGTCCGACGCGAAGCTGTGGAGCGTGTACCGCGACCTGAACGACTCGACCCGGGTCAGCTTCGTCGCCTTCGACGCGTCCACGGTCCCCGATTCGGCGGTGACGATTCCTGATGGCGAGCTGCGCTCGTTCTACGACAAGTACAAGGCGCAGCTGGAGCGTCCGGGGCGTGCCGTGGTCTCCGTGATCAACGTGCCACGCACGATCGGGTCGGCCGACAGCGCCGCTACCCAGCAGCGGGCCCTCACGCTTCGCAACGAGATCATCGCCGGGAGCAGCTTCGAGGACGTTGCCCGACGGGAGTCGTCCGACACGGTGTCTGGCCGGGAGGGCGGCTCGCTGGGAACCGGCGGCAAGGGTCGTTTCGTCCAGCCGTTCGAGGACGCGGCCTACGCCTTGAAGGTCGGGGAGGTGTCGTTGCCGGTGCTGACGCAGTTCGGGTACCACCTCATCAAGGTGGATGCCCGCAAGGGCGATACGCTGACCATGCGTCACATCCTGTTGCGCGTGCAGCAATCCGACTCCTCGGCCACGCGCTCTGACCGCCTGGCCGACTCGCTCTCGCGCATGGCCGCGGCGCAGGAAGACGCGGCGCGATTCGACAGCGCGGCCAAGGCCCTCTCGCTGCCGACGAGCACCGCCGTCGCCATCGAGGGCGAGCCGCTGATCGGGAGCAACGGGCGCACGATTCCGAGTGTCAGCGCGTGGGCATTCGGGGGAGCCAGAGTCGGCGAGACGAGCGAGCTGTATGACTCGGAGGACGGCTATTTCGTCGCCCGGCTCGACTCGCTCACCAACGGCGGCATTCCGAAGTTCGAGGACGCGAAGGACGACATTCGACGTCAGCTGATCTCGCGAAAGAAGGCGGAGTCACTCGCCCCGAAGGCCGAGGCCCTCGCCAAGGCGGCGGCGGCGGGATCGCTGGAATCTGCGGCGGCCGCTGCCGGACTCACCGTGACGCAGTCCGAGATGTTCACCCGCCCGCAATTTGTGGCCGGGCTCGGACGGTTCAACGCAGCCGTCGGCGCCGCCTTCTCGCTTCCGGTCGGAGCGGTGAGTTCCGCGATCGTCACCGACCAAGGGGTCGTCGTCCTGCGTGTCGAGCGTCGCATCGAGGCCGACAAGGCCACCTGGGAGGCCCAGAAGGCGACGCAGCGCCGAGAGGCGATCAGCTCGATCCAGCAGCTGCGCGTGCGCACCTTCCTGAACGAGATCCGCAAGGACGCGAAGGTGGAGGATCACCGGAAGGAGATCAACGCCATGGCGCGCCAGCAGACCAGCTGACGCGAGCAGCGACCCGGGCAGGGCACCCCGTGGGGTGCCCCCGGGGGCGTGACGCGCCGTAACCGAAGCGTCGCACGCGCAGTCGCAGGAACACGAGAGAGGGGCGCCACGGTGTGGGCGCCCCTCTCGCATTCGTTCCCCTGCCCTGCGCCCGAAGGAGGCGCTCCCTCAATCTCCGGGAGCGCGGATCCGCCGCTCAGGAGATCAGGCGCTTCGGTTCGGGACGCGCTTCTTCGTCCTGCTGCACCGATTCGGCCGACCGGGAGGCGGCAAGCGGCTCTCGCGTCTCCTCCTTGATCGAGCGATCGACGTCAGAGAGTCCCTTCTTGAACGCCGTGATGCTCTTGCCGAACGAGGCTCCGATCTCCGGCAGCCGTCGCGCCCCAAACAGGAGCAGCACGACGACGAGGATCAGGAGGATCTCCATGAAGCCCATGTTCCCGAAGTTCATACAATCTCCTAGAAAAGCGACCGCGCAATGAGATAGGCGATCAGTACACCGAGGAGGCTCAGAAGTGACACATCGAGCGCGACCGGCCCCAATGCGAACTTCAAGATAACGAGGTCAACGTGCAAGGGGCCAAGTGACGGTGTGACTCCAGTCGTGAGCAGTTCCTTGACGGCCCCGAGCGGGAGAAACTTGCGGGAAAACTGCGTCATGAAGCCACCAACGATGAAGCCAGCCGCCAGGACGACGACGTGAAAGATCGGGCGGCGTGTCCGGGATCCGGTAGCCATCAGAAGCGCCGGTCGAGCACGTAGGCCAGCGCGTCGGAGAGGGCATCGCGGGCTACGCCGACCGGGAGCTCGGCCAGCGCCTCCTCGGCCTGCGATGCGAACTCCTCGCCTCGACGGCGGGCATACTCGAGGCCGCCCACCCCGTGGACGATCTCGATCACGCTGGCGACGTGGTCGTCGCTCGGTTCGTCGGTGGCGAAGAGCTGCTCGATCGCCTGGCGTTGCGGCACGTCGACGCGCCGCAGGGCCTCGATGAGCGGCAGGGTGACCTTGTGCTCCTTCAAGTCCAGACCGGTGGGCTTACCGGTCGTGCCGGAGTCCTCCGTGTAGTCGAGCAGGTCGTCCTGCACTTGAAAGGCCATCCCAAGCCGCTCGCCGAATCGCGCCAGCGGACCGCGCAATCGTGGGGCACCGCAGAGCGCCCCGACTTCGCAGGCCGCCTTGAACAGTGCCGCGGTCTTGCACTTGATCAGGAACTCGTAGTCGTCTTCGGAGAAGCTGAGCGCATCGAGCGCCCCAAGCTGCCGCATCTCGCCAACGGTCAATTCATTGGCGGCATTGGCGAAGACGCGCAGCGCCTCCATGTCCTCCAGCCGAACCAGCTCCTGGATCGCCCGCGAGTACAGGAAGTCGCCGGCGATCACCGAGACCTCGTGGGTGAACAGGGCGTTGATGGTCGGCATGCCACGACGCAGGACCGAATGATCGACCGCATCGTCGTGAATCAGCGTGGCAAGATGGATCAGTTCGAGCACGGCGGCATATGCGGCGGCTCGTGGCTCGCCTCCCCCTTCCGACTCGCTGGCGAGCAGCAGCAGCGTAGGGCGCACCATCTTCCCACGCATGAGCATGAGGTGCTCGTTGACGCCGCGAAAGAACTCGCTGTCGATCGCGACGATACGCCACATCTCGTCGTGAACGCGTGCGAGCGCGGTGGCGACGGGGGCCTGGATGTCCTTGAGCGACGCGCTGCTGGGGGATCCGGTGCGGGGTCTTGCGGTCACTGAGTTCTCTGCTCCATGGCGGCCACGCGCTGCGCAACATCGCGGAACTCGATGTCGACGGCAAATACACGCTGATAATAACGAAGCGCATCAGCGTGACGTGCCAAAACTTCGCTCGCGTACCCCAGGAGATACAACACCCCGACCAGCTGCTGATCGTCGGCCCCCGACGTTTCCACCGCCCGCTGCAGGAGCGTGCCGGCCACCTGCAACTGCCCCTTCTCGACGAAGCACTGCCCCAGCGCCTCGTAGGAGCGCACGCGGTGGTCGTCGCCCCGGAGCGACTTCTGGAACTCGGCGATGGCCTCGTCGATCAGTCCCATTTCCTTGTAGGCGACGCCCAGATCGTAGTGCGAGGCGTAGTCTTCCTCGTCCACGTTGGCGGCGACGCCCTGCTTGAAGCGCCGCAGCATCTCGTCGAAATCGGCCTGCTCGTCGCCCGACGGGGTCGCCTCGGCCGTCACCATGCGGGTGGAACGCACCGGCTCGTCGTCGAGCAGCCAGCTGCTCAGGTCGACGTATTCCTCACTGTCGTCGCGGCGTTCGTCGCGCGATCCATCGCGCGACCCGTCGATCGCGGCGTCCGATTCCGGCCTTACATCGGGCACCGGCGTGTCCCCGGAAGTCATGATCGGACCCGGAGCGGGGAGGGTCGTTGCCGTCGTATCCGAGCTATTCACAAGCCCGGGCAGGCCAGTCGGAGTCAGCGCCGTCGCGTCGTTCGCCAGCGACGAGAACGGCGTGGCGAACGCCGCGGCCCCTAGGGGCGGTGTGTCCGAGCCATCGCGCCGTTCTCCCACGTCGACCGCGCCATCGTGTGCGAGACGCACGTCGGCTTCGACGATCGGAGGCTCGGCGAAGGCCGCGTTGATCTGTTCGTCCAGTGACGGCGCCGGAAAGGGCGCCACGAGGCTGTCGTCCGCGTCGGACGCGGCCGGGGCCACCTCGCCCACGTCGACTATCTCGTACTCGCCGGTCAGCGAAGGCGGCACCGAATCGGCAGCCCTCTCGTCGTGCTCAGCCGCCGCAGCGTTCGTGGAAGGGCGGTTGTCGTCCCGATCGACGGGCGCACCAACGTTGCCACCGTGCCCTGCGCGGAGCTTCGCATCGTCGCGGTCGTCCGCCGCGTCCGGGCCGGAGGCCTCACCGGCGATCGGTGCGTCCGCGATGGGCAGTCCTGCAGCCCAGCCGTCCACCTGCGCGTCACTCTCCTGCGAGTCGCTCGCGTGCGTGTCGCTCGCGTGCGCGTCGCTCGCGTGCGCGTCGCTCGCGTGCGCGTCGTTCGCGTGCGCGTCGTTCGCGTGCGCGTCGTTCGCGTGCGCGTCGTTCGCGTGCGCGTCGTTCGAACTCCCCGCAGCACTGTCGCGCGCCGCAGCGGCATCGGTGAGGTCACGCTCGAAGGCGAGTACCTCACCCACATCGACGCTCTCCTCCACCAGGTCCGCGGCGGCGCTGTCGACCTGCGCGTCCCGACGATCTGCGGCCGCGGAGAAGAACCCGTCGGTGATGATCGGGAGCTCGGCTGAGATGCTGGTGGCCTGGTCGACCGGGGTCCGGCGCAGTGCGAGGTCGAACATCGAGACCATGTCCGACGGGCTGGGAGGCACGGGAGGCATCGGGTCGGACGACGAGGTCGCCGACGACGGCTCGGCCGCTGTGTCGTCGCTGATCAGCCCCAGGGCGAAGCGTGCGCGCCCGTTCACTGGCGACAGCTCGAGCACGCGCGAATACACCACGCGCGCCTTCTCCGGTTCGCCGCCGCGAAAGAGCGAATCGGCGAGTTCGACGTAAGCCTCCACCAACTGCACGCGATCGTTGGCGCGCACCGCATACTCCACGCGCTTCTGGTGGTGACGTACGGACGACGGCACGACGCGCAACACGAGCGCCGCGACGCCGCGCGCACGCTCGAGATCCCCAAGCTGCTCGTAGCCCTGCATGGCCAGATCGAGCTCCTGCAGCCCTTCCCCTCGGTTCCCCTGGTCGATGAGCGCCTCGCCGAGTTGTCGGCGCAGGCCCAGGTTGCCGGCATCGAGTTCAAGGCGCCGACGCAGCTGCGCTTCCACTCCACCGAACGACAGCGTGCCACGCGGGGTGTGTGGTTCCGCGACCTCTCGCGAGCCTGGTGGAACGCGGTCTGCCGATCCGGCATCGGTCCCGGCGTCGTCGTCGGCCGGCGGCCACAGGAGCGCCGCCGCCAGGTCGTCCCACCGCGGGGCGACACGCGGCGGCCCGTCCTCGCTGGAACGAATGGCGCGAATCTCGCCCGACACAAGGTCGCCCATGTGTTCGTTGTGCCACTCGCCGTCGATCAGGATCTCCGGGGCCTGGTCCTCGGGCCACGGGTCCTCCTCGGTCGTGGCCGCGTCGGACGTGCGCTCCACAGATGCTCCGCCCTCAACATCGCCTTCCACGTCGTTAGACGCGGGGCTCGACGAGTGGCCGGACGAGTGGCCTGCTGGACGGCCTGCTGAGTCGTCCGCTGCGTCGTCCGCTGCGTCGTCTGCTGCGTCGTCTGCTGCGTCGTCTGGCGCGGCGGCGAAGAGCGGCTCCGGCGCAAACTCCAGCGTGCTGTCCTGCCCGAACGACGGTGGCTCACCCAGGATGTCGTCGGCGACCACCGCGTCCAGGTCGAGCGGGATGAAGAAGCCCGAGTCGTCGTCCGGGAGCAGCGCGCCGACATCGATCAGCGGAAGTGCCACGTCGCCGTCGACTCCCAGGTCGCCGACCGGTCGCTCCGAATCGTTGGACATCGCCTCGCCCGGCGCCGACGGCCCTCGGCCCTGCATCAGCGACCGGAGCGCATCGACGTCGAGCGCGCTCGCCACGTCGCCCGTCGCATCGATTTCACCACTCGCATCGCCCGCACCTGCCATGGCCTCGGACACGTCGTCGGCCAGCTTCCGGAGCGACGCCGCGTCTTCGGCGCGCGTGGCCTCGCCATCGTGGCGCATGAACGGCGGGAGCAGCTCGTCCAGCAGGTCGAACACCGCAGGCGCGTCGACGTCGACCGCCTGCGCGTCGTTCGCCACGAGCGCGGCCGGCGGCGGGAGCAGTTCGAGCGGCGCGTCCGCGGCATCGTCGCGCGCACCTTCGTCGGCCGACGAGGTGGAGGATGGCTGGGCCTGCACAGCATGGTCAGGCTCATGCGACTCCCGCTCACCGTCGGCTCCGTCGTGGCGCGTACGCATGTCGTCGATGGCCTCGGGGTGCGCGTCTGCGTGGCGCGGCGACGGAGCGGCGGCACCTGCCGCGTCGGCGTCGTCGTCGCGAGGGGCGTCTGCCCAGGCGTCGACGTCTGGCCTGCAGTCGTCCACGTGCCCCTCGGCCTCGGTCGACGAGGGCGCGTCGCCCGGGGCGTCCTGCGCGCTCGCGAACCGGGCGAAGCGCTCCTCGATCGACTCCTGCTCGGCGTTCGCCTGCTCGGTGTTCGGCGCGTGATCCTGATGGCCCGCGCCCACGCTGGAGCGTGCGGCAGACGCCGCGTCCACGGCCTCGTGCCCGGTGGCGGCCGGCTCTTCGTGCGTAGGCGCGTCGGGGTCGGCCGGAGCCGCTGGCATGGTCAGCAGGTGATCGAGCGAGAAGTCGTCCGACGCACCGAGCGCAGCCTCGACCCATGCATCGGGCGTTTCGTCGCCATCGAGCGAAAACTCCCGTCGCAGCGAGCGTCGGGTCGTCTCGTCGATCTCCTCGGCTGCGACCACCAGCAATTCGTCGGTGGTGCGCGCGGCGCCGTCCTGCGCGACCAGCTCGGTCGTATCGCGCGAGACACCTGCAGACCCCGCGCTGGCGACGACGGGAAGATCGGCGGTCGAGTTGTTGCCCGACACCACCGGCGTCTCCGACGGCGTCTCCATCACGCGCTGCAGGTCGATCGTCGCTGGCTCGTTCCCCAGGAGCGGCAAGGTCGACGGGAGCGAGAGATCGTGCGCGTGTCGCCCTGCATCATCGGCCCGCGGTGGCGACCCGTCGCTCCGAAGGGACAGGTCTCCGAACTCCTGCCCCGACATGGGCGGCGCATCGATCAGGGCCGACAGCACCGGGTGGGTTCCCGTCAGCGACACTCGTGGCGACTCGAGGCCGCTCAGGAGCGGCACCGGTTCGAGCGGTTCGCTCCACGAATCGGCCTCGATCGTGTGCAGGCTATCGACCAGTGCGGCGACCTCCGCTGGCTCATCCGCGTCCGATTCGAGTCCCGCGATGGTGGCCGCCTCGCGCGCCGTGGACTGGTCGACGCCCCCTGCGGTGAGCTCGAGCCCTTCGATCGACGCCGGCGCTGGCATCCCGGCATCGGCGTCGACCTCGGCGTCCTGCTCGGGGTCGAACGTGAGGATCAACCCCTCGAGCGCGCCGACGCGCGGCGTCGACGATGCAGGAGTGTTCGTCGTCGCGGTCGCAGGAGTCAGCGACCCTGCCCGCTGCACACCGGCCGGCTCCACGGGAGCGAGGTCGAGAAAGACGAGGTCGTTGGACTTCTGCGACACGAACGACCCGGACGGGCGAGGCACCACTGTCGGATCGATCGCCTTGATGCGATCGATCGTCGCGCGAGCTTCGGCCTCTCGTCCCTGCTCTTCCAGCTTGATGTAGAGCGTCTCCAACTGTTCGACCGCCTCGGAGGCGCGATTCTCCTTCTGCAGCCACTCGGCCAGCATGAGCCGGATGTCGTCCTGGTCGGGGCAGAGGTCGGCGAACTCCTTCAGCGCACGGAATGCTTCATCGACGTGCCCGGCCTTCTGCATCCGCTCCGCGTACTCGAGAAAGTTCTTCTTCGCGTCGCTCTTGAAGCCCTTGGTGGCCGAGATCTTCCCGAGCTTGTAGTAGACGGAGGTGCGCGCCGGTGACTGGCGCAGCACCTTGTTGCACAGCGCGATGGCGTTGTTGAGGAAGCCCCGCTCGGCGTAGACGTCGACTGCCTTCTCGTAGTAGGCCAGCGCTTCCGTGACGTTGCCCTGCCGCTGGAGCAGGTCTCCGACGCGATTGAACAGCTGCAGGTCGGCGTCGTCCAGGTCGCGCCCAGCCTCCTCGAGCAGCTGGATGTACAGCGAGAGCGCCCGATCGAACTGCTTCTTCTGTTCGAAGTCGGCCGCCTTCTTCTTCAGCTTGGCGAGGTTCGGGTTCGCCATCAGCGCGACACCCATCGCGAGCGAGCGGCCGCGGTCCGCACCGCAGGCTCACGACCGATCGGATCGCGCCGTGCCGTCATCCGACGCATGGCCGACCCTTCACCCAGGTGGCTCGGCAGCGCCGGTCGCCGTACCAGTACGGGATCTCTCGCACATCGTCGACGTCGAAGAGGGCAATGTCCGCTGAGAAACCGGCCGCGAGCTGTCCGGTTTCATGGGCGAGGTCGAGCGCGGCCGCACCATTTACGGTTGCGGCAATCACTGCCTCGGAGACCGACATGCGCAGCTGACTCACGGCAAGTGCGAGGATGAGCGGAAAGTTCGGAGTTGGCGACGTACCGGGATTGAAGTCCGTCGCCAGCGCGACGGCCGCTCCCCCATCGATCAAGGCCCGCGCCGGAGCGTGGCGCTCCTTGCCCAGAAAAAGCATCGTCCCGGGAAGCAGCGTCGCCACCGTTTCCGATGACGCCAGCGCCCGGATCCCCGCGTCCGAGATGGCGGCCAGATGGTCCGCCGACGTCGCCCCGAGCGCTGCGGCGAGCTCCGCGCCCCCGGAAGGACGCAGTTCATCCGCATGCAACTTGAGGCGAAGCCCGGCCGCGCGGGCGGCAGCCAGCACCGTCCGCGATTCGTCGATCGTGAACACGCCCGGCTCGCAGAACACATCGGCGAACCGCGCGAGTCCACCCTCGACGACACGGGGGATCATCTCGTTGACGATCAAGTGCACGTAATCGGCACGTCCTTCCGGGGTCCCCCGGGCTTCGAGCGGAATTTCGTGCGCGCCCAGAAAGGTGGGGACCAGCCGGAGTGGCAGCAGCGCGGAGAGGCGCTGAATGGCGCGCAGGCTCTTGAGCTCATCCTCGACCGTCAGGCCGTAGCCCGACTTGACCTCCACCGTGGTCGTCCCGTACCGCGCCAGTCGTTCCAGCCGCGGCAATGCGAGCGCGACGAGGTCGTCTTCCGTGCGCTCGCGCAGGTCGCGCACTGAGGCGTGGATCCCCCCCCCGCGCCGGGCGATGTCCATGTAGTCGAGTCCCGCGCTCCGCATCTCCTGCTCCTCGAACCGCGGCCGGCCGAAGATGGCGTGGGTGTGGGAGTCGACGAGACCGGGGAGGAGGATCCCGCGCGCGCAGTCGACCAGCTCGGCGTCGGGGAACCGCCGGCGCACCTCCTCGTCTCCAGCGACGAGCGCGATGCGCTCGCCCTCGACCGCCACGGCGGAGCGCGTCAGGACGTTGGCGTCGCGCAGCTCCTCACCGCGGCGGGCACGAGCGGGCCCGGCGCAAGTCACGACTTGCGAGGCGTTGACGAACAGGCGTGCGGTCATCGGCGGCTCCGGCGCGGGTGGGGGATCGGCCCAACCTGCGGTCCCCATTCGGTCGTCGATAGGGGGAGCGGCCCTCCAACCCGTCAGGCGAAAACGTCCTGGACGCGTGAGAGGCGAAGCGGCGCCTGCGCCTCGCCGCGGCACGCGTAGTAGCAGCGGTTGCAGTCGATCGGTTTGTACTCGGCGAACTGCGACCAGTGAAAGTCGGTCGGGAAGTCGGGACAGCGCTTCACGTGCCCGGTCGGATCGACGTGGATCGTGCGAATCCCGGACTGGCACGGCTCGCGCATCTCGCCCCGCAAGTAGCGCGGGATCTGCTCGAGGTAGTAGTCCGAGTTGGTGATGACGCCGCGCCGGCGTCGCTTGAAGGCGAGCAGCCCGTCGATCGCCTCCTGCGCCTGGGTGGCGAATCCGTCCTGCAGGAGGAAATCCTTGTTGCCGTTCTTGAAGTCGGTGTACAGCGAGAAGTTCACGCCGACCCCGAGTTCCTCGGCGCGGTGCACCAGCGGCAGGAGCTGGTCCAGGTTGTCGTTCTTGATGACCGTGTTGAAGCGGATGCCATGCATGCCCGAGGCACGCATTCCCTCGATTGCGGCGAAGATCTTGTCGGTGAGCCCCGGAATGCCACGGGCGGCGTCGTGTCGCCCGTCGAGGTAATCGAGCGAGATGTTGAACTGATCCACGCCGGCGCTCCACAGCGAGCGCGCCCGCTCCACCGACAGCATCCCCCCGTGGGTGATCAGCATGATGTAATTCAGGCGAATGGCATCGCGCACCGACGCCACCAGCTCCTCCAGGTCGCGCCGCAGGAGCGGCTCGCCACCCGTGAAGGTCACCAGCATCGGATTGAAGAAGCGCGCCGCATCGGCGAAGCTCTTCAACTCGGAGTCACGCGCCTCGCTCGGGGTCTTCCAGTAGTCGCAGAAGCCGCACCGCGCGTTGCAGCGCATCGTGACCTCGAAGTGCACCAGCACCGGGCGTCGACGGGCGACCAGCCAGGCGTACTTGGCGAGGAAGAGGGGGATGTGGTAGGGCTTGTACTTGCTGCTCAGCATGGGACGGACGGGGGACGGGGGACGGGAGACGGGAGGACAGAACGCTCGCCGTCTCGCGTTCGGCGCTGGCGGGCTGCGTTTTCCGCAGCTCGGTGAACGCTAACCGTTGGGCAGCATGGGGAGGTCGATTCCCTCGCGTCGGGCGGTGGCCACGGCGGTCGGATAGCCGGCGTCGGCGTGTCGGGCCACGCCGATGCCGGGGTCGTTGGTGAGCACGCGCTCGAGGCGGCGGCGCATCTCGGGCGTTCCGTCGGCGACGATGACCTGGCCGGCGTGGAGTGAATTGCCGATCCCGACGCCGCCGCCGTGGTGAAAGGAGACCCATGAGGCGCCGCTGGCCACGTTGAGCAGCGCATTCAGGATCGCCCAGTCGGCGATCGCGTCGCTCCCGTCCCGCATCGCCTCGGTCTCGCGAAACGGCGACGCCACGCTCCCCGTGTCGAGGTGATCGCGGCCGATCGCGATCGGCGCCGACAGCTCGCCCGAGGCCACGAGGTCGTTGAGGGCGACGCCGAAGCGGGCGCGCTGCCCTTGCCCTAACCAGCAGATGCGCGCCGGCAGCCCCTGGAAGTGAATCTTCTCCCGTGCCAGCGTGATCCAGCGCCGCAGGTGCTCATCCTCGGGAAAGAGCTGCAACACCAGGTCGTCGGTGCGGTGAATGTCGGCCGGGTCGCCCGAGAGCGCGACCCAGCGGAACGGCCCCTTCCCCTCGCAGAATAGCGGTCGCACGTAGGCCGGCACAAAGCCGGGAAAGTCGAAGGCACGGGCGAGCCCGGCGTCCAGCGCCACCGTGCGCAGGTTGTTGCCGTAGTCGAACGTGACGGCGCCGCGTGCCATGAGGTCGAGCATCGCCTGCACGTGCACGACGGCCGAGGCGGTGGACTGCCGCACGTAGGCGGCCGGGTCGGCGGCGCGCAGCGCGGCCGCGTCGGCGAGCGACATGCCGGCCGGGACGTAGCCGTTGAGCATGTCGTGCGCCGAGGTCTGGTCGGTGACCACGTCGGGCCGCACGTCGCGCCTGACGAGTTCGGGCAGCACGTCGGCCGCGTTGCCGACGAGCCCCACCGAGAGCGGCTGCCCGGCGGTTGTCGCCGCGTGGATCCACGCCAGCGCCTCGTCCAGCGACGAGGTCTTGCGGTCGCAGTAGCCTGTCGCCAGGCGCTTGTCGATGCGCGACTCGTCCACCTCGACGCCGAGGATTGCTGCGCCACACATCGTCGCCGCCAGCGGTTGTGCGCCCCCCATTCCTCCCAACCCTGCCGTCAGCACGAACCGACCGGCGAGCGACCCGCCGAAGTGCTGGCGGGCCACGGCGCCGAACGTCTCGTACGTCCCCTGCACGATCCCCTGCGACCCGATGTAGATCCACGACCCGGCGGTCATCTGCCCGTACATGATCAGTCCCTGGCGTTCCAGCTCGCGGAAGACGTCCCAGGTCGCCCATCGCCCGACCAGGTTGCTGTTGGCGATGAGGACGCGCGGCGCCTGCGGCTGCGTGCGAAAGACGGCGACCGGCTTGCCGCTCTGCACCAGCAGCGTCTCGTCGTCCTCGAGTGCACGCAGGGCAGCAACGATGGCGTCGAAGGCCTCCCAACTGCGCGCTGCCCGTCCTGTCCCGCCGTACACGACCAGGTCGTCCGGTCGTTCGGCCACGTCGGGATCGAGGTTGTTCATCAGCATGCGCAGCGCCGCCTCCTGCTGCCATCCCTTGCACGAGAGCTGCGCGCCGCGAGGCGCGCGCACCTCGCGGGGCCCCGCTGTCGGCGTGTGGAGCGTGGTCATGATACGGGGCCCTCCGGGTGTGCGGCCTGTGATCCAGCGTCGGTTGCCGCCTGCCGCCGTGCCTCGCGGTAGGCCTCGGGAACGGCATCGTCGAGTGCTCCTCCGGCAATCAGCGCTGCGGCGGCCGCGATGTCCGGGGCCAGGACCCGGTCGCGACCGAGCATGGGCACGACCGCTCGGAGCGCCTCGTGCGCCCGTTCAACGGGCGCGCTCGAGCGCAGCGGCCGTCGGAAATCGATCCCCTGCATGGCGCACAGCAACTCGACCGCGAGCACCGCGCGCACGTTGTGCACGATGCGCCGCAGCTTGACGGCGGCCCCCATCGCCATGGGCACGACGTCCTCCTTTCCGCCATCGGTGGGAATGGTGTCCACGGTCGCGGGGTGCGACAGCACCTTGCACTCCGACGCGACCGCGGCCGCCGTGACCTGCGCCATCATGAAGCCCGAGTTCACGCCGGCATCGCGCGTCAGGAACGGCGGCAACCCCTGGTTGAGGTCGGGATGCACGAGGCGGTCGATGCGGCGCTCGGAAATGGTTGCGAGGGTGGTGAGGGCGATGGCGAGAAAGTCACAGGCCATGCCCACCGACAGGCCGTGAAAGTTGCCGCCGCTGAGCATCGCGCCGTCCTCGAAGACGAGCGGGTTGTCGGTGGCGGCGTTGAGTTCGCGTGAGATCACCCCGTCCACGAAGTCGAGGGCGTCGAGCACCGGCCCGTGCACCTGCGGGATGCAGCGCAGCGCGTAGGCGTCCTGCACGCGCGGATCATCCGTGCGGTGCGACTCGCGGATCGCGCTCTCGTCCAGCAGCTCGCGCATCAGCGCCGCCGACCGCACCTGCCCCACCTGGCCGCGCACCTCGTGAATCCGCCGGTCGAAGGCGACGGGGGTGCCTAACAGTGCCTCGAGCGTCGCCGCCCCGATCACATGGGCCGCGCGCCACAGCACGCGCGCATCGTGCAGCGCCAGCGCCGCGAGCGCGGTGTGTGCCTGCGTCCCGTTCACCAGCGCCAGCCCTTCCTTCGGCTGCAGCGTGATCGCCTGCAGCCCGGCCTCGCGCAGGACATCGCCCGCTGGTCGCTCGACACCGCCCTGGAGCAGCGTCCCCTCGCCGATGAGCCCCAGCGCCAGGTGCGACAACGGCGCCAGGTCGCCACTGGCGCCGACGCTGCCCTGTTCCGGAATGGGGGGCGTGATCCCCGCGTTCAGCATGGCGAGCAGCAATTCGACCACCGAGGCGCGAATCCCGGAGCAGCCGCGCGCGAGCACGTTGGCCCGCAGCAGCATGATGGCGCGCACCTCCGTGTCGCTCAATCGGGGGCCAACGCCCACCGAGTGGGAGCGAATGAGGTTGACCTGCAGTTCGGCGAGCCGTCCCGGCGGGATGGCGACATCCGAGAGCTTGCCGAAGCCGGTGGTCACCCCGTACACGACCTCGTTGCGCGCCACGATGCCGTCGACGATCGCCCGCACCCGTGTCAGTCGTTGCGTCGCCTCACTCGCCAGCGTCACCCGCGCCCCGTTCCGGGCGACGGCCACGACATCGGACACTCGCAGCGACGAGCCGTCGAGCACGACAGGGAGTTGCGTCATTCGCGGGTTCTCGCACCGGGGAGAGGAACGGATTCGGCGCCGTCGCTCCCCGCCGCCGGGCCACGCGCTCGAACGACTAGAACGACCGGTTCCCCGTGTAGCCGCGGGGGAACTGCGGCCGGTCGTAGTTGAACTTGAGATCCGGCTGCGCCTTGAGCGCGATGAAGAAGTTGAACGAGAAGTTGCCGTTTGGCGAGCGGGAGAACGCGAAAATCGCATCCCAGTCGTGCATCTCGCGTTGCAGGCTGACCACGTGCGAGGCGAACTCCGAGCGCTGGATGTCGTAGCTCGTCTGCCACTGCGCGGCCCACTTCTCGGTCACGTGAAACGACATGCTCCCCTGCACGCTCGACTGCGGTGGCGTCACGAAGATCGTACCGCCGCGCGTCGTGTTCTCGTACGGATTGTTGACCGAGCCCGAGGTCTGCTGCTGCCGCACGCAGGTGTCGTAACTCAGCGGATTGATCAGGCGGAACTGCTCGCAGACGATGGTCGGGTCGAGCGATTGCACATTGCTGCCGACCGGCGGACGCTGACGAGTCGAGGAGTAGGACAGGTTCACCTTCCACCCCTGGCCCGACGGCACCTGCAAGCGGGAGCTGTTCACGCTCCCCTGGATGGGGCGGTTGGCGATCATGCTGCCTGCTCCCGATCCACGTTCCTGCCGGATGCCATCGGCGCCCGCAGCACCGGCAGCCTGCCGTTCGCGTGCACTGCGCTCCGCCGCGTCGAGCATGCGGATCCCCAGGAGCCGCGCCATGCCGCGCACCAGCGGCGA